>WOR8_10000048_pt1 | contig 93895 bp, 117 predicted proteins | sample DeeMarSeWOR38_10_FD_19890 | JGI IMG/M metagenome (IMG submission 19890)
AAGTTAAGTATTAAGCCAAAAGATAAGGAAATTATCATTTATGATATTAGCCAAAAACAAGACACACCAAGCATAATAATTTTAGAAGATAAACCAGAACCCAAACCAAGCACCAACACACACCAAGCACCAAGACGCTTAAAGAAAACACCCCCACCAATAGACACACCAAACACGATAAGCCTAAAACGATTAAACCAAAAATCAAGGGGGGGGAAAACAACCAAGACCAACACGATTAAACGAATAGGCTATTATCACCAAGCACCCCACCAAGAACAACCAAGCATAACCTATTGGGGGTTTAAGCCATAACCCCCCCCTTTTGGATTCAAGCACCTAATTTTATTCTAGGTGTCTTTATGGTTTTACCTATTCTGAAATTTTGGTATAAGACCATAACCACCCACCAAGCCAAACACCCCTAAACTTTTTTCAATTCTCTTTTTATCGCAAAAACAACCAAGCACACCAAACACCAAGCCAACACGTTAAAGGGTGCATAAACAAAAACCAATAACCCCACCTATTCACCAAAAGACCAACACACCCAAACACACACCAAGACCAAGAACCCACCAACACCCAAACACCAAACCAACACACCCACCCCACCACCAAAAAACCCAAACCACCAAACACCCCCACCCCCCAAACCTAAACACATAACGTGATAAGGTGCTTTATGGTGTCAATTCGTTTAGATGGTCTTAACGTGTTTTTGTGTTGAGAATATGAGAATATGAGAATAAGGGATTATTCAATTTATTTGAGACAATATATTTACTGCGTCTTGGTGGTAACTTAGTCAATTGTTTAGTTAATCGGTGTATGCCTTAACAAACAAACCAACAAACACGGCTATATTGATAACCATAAAACTAATTTGTGAACCCTAAGCTGGAAAACCCTATACAATTGTTTAAAGTATTGATAAGCGACAATACAATCTAAAACATATTGTCCAACATCAATGGATTTTTTTTCCGCATCACCCCAAGTCACTGTCCCACCTCTGAGTGTACCGGGGGTATTTTTGGGCCTTTTTTCTTGTTTTTTGGGTTCCCTCTCCCTGGTTCTTGGATCTCCGTACCCTCTCCCTCCCGGGTGGCGTCGTTTCATGGGGGCATTCTTCTCGTTCTCGTTCGGTTTGTTTGTTGGTGGCGGCGTTGGTGAACTAACTGGTTGTACGATGCACCCAGGCGGCTGTACGGTGGGCCTGTGAACGGGTTTGAACGTGGTGAATGCGCCCCATTGGTGTTTTATAGAACCCTTGGTTACTGTTTTTTGCTGGTACGTGCCTATGACGGATAGGCGGGGCTTGCATGGTGAGTGCGTGTAGAGTGAACGCCTGCCGAGGCGGAGGAACTTGATGGCTTGATACCCTGAAGCCCTGTACCGGCGAAAACTGAACTGACTGGTTTGTGCCCGCGTTGACTAACGGGTTACGCTGCGCGGTGAACGGTGAACTTATGTGTTGAATGGTGGTTATTGTTTTTGGTGCTGCCCATACGTGACAGCCTATGTGCTGTGAGGTACCTGAGTTGCCCGTCGCTGGGTGCGGGATTGATGAAGGGGCACCATGGCGCTGGGGGAGTTAAATCCGCTATGCTGAGCCTGGACCTACAGGCAACCCGGCGCCTAAAGTTTACATAGGATTATACGCCCCTTTTTACTGGAGATTAATGGCTGATGTGCCCTGCTGAAAATACTGGGGAAAAAATTACCCTGTTTTTAGACGCTTTTCTGGGTGACGTGGATATACAGCCATATCAACGGAGTTTGCTTGAACAGATCCTGTTGACTAGTGAGCAGGGTAGGGAACTGAGGTTTAGAGTGGTGCCTATGAGGGGTAAATGTTACGCTGATAAACGGTGGGCGGCGATCTGGAACGAGTTAAGAACTAGGTTGGAGATGGAGGGAGCTATGGATGAGCTGCGGATGCGGTAGGGTGGTTTGCTAGATGGGTGCCAGTGTAGCTGCCCTATTGATCCTGCTTAGCGTAGTCATGGGTTTCCTATGGCATGGTGAGTTAATGCGGTTACTGCCGAAGCCTGAGCCGAGGTACGGCAGACTGTACGGCTGCTTGATGAAAGTTGACGCGAATGGAGTGATACGGCCTGTGCAGTATAGCGATGACACTGTGCTTGGGATAAGCCTGGGTAATGGGTTAGTGCAGATAGGCTCAGTGTCGTTGTCAGGATCTTACAGGTATGAGGATGAATTGGGTTGACGTGGGTTTGGGATTGGAAAGAGTATCTAATCGGTTTCTTCTTCGGATACGTCTTCAGCCACTATGGTTTATTCACGCGTCTATGGGGCAGAGTCCATGAATGGTGGAACAATTAAAAATTATATACTCAAGTATACACTACCCTCTCTATGAAGATCGCTTTCTTCTCAACAAACCAGAACTTCTGCGGATCAATACTTGAAGAACTAAGCAGCCACCATACCCTGAAAAACTGTCGATTCACGGGTAACAAAAACGTGGATAACACGAATATGATGGGGCTCATTAACTGGTGTGACTTAATCTACGTTGACTTCATCCAGTACCCTTTACCATGGATCACCCGCCAGCAGTGGGTTGATAAACCAATAGTAGCCAGAATGGATGGAATAGATATCCTGAACCACACCCAAGTCGATTGGCGTAAAGTAAACGCCCTGGTCCTGATGCCTGTGCAGCAGAAACGATTAACTAAGCTGAGGAAACAAATCACCGACGCAGGTGGAAAAGTCCAGAAGCTGCCACGGCTCTTAATCAAAAACGTGGGAATAGACCTGCAGCGGTTCCAACCCGACTATAACAGGGAGCCCGGGTACACAATCGGGTTCCACGCCTTTGTAGCGAGACCAACTAAACGAGTCTACACCATGTTCCAGACATTCCTCGAGCTGCTGCGGAAAGATCCCGATAAACCATGGAGGCTACACTATATGGGCGCAGGCTGGGACCCCGGCTCCTATAACTGGGGGGAGCGGGAAGAATACATCATGAGTGTACTGGAGCTCCTCGAGGACATAGATCCAGAGATCAAAGGCAGACTGAAACTCGATCCATTCAACTCACCAGCGGAGCAATGGGCGCCAGTAGCCCGAAACCTCGACATAATGTGGAGCACAAGCTACCGAGAAGGCTTCCCAAACAGCATCGGGGAAGCGGCAGCCTCAGGCGCGTGGCCTCTGATGAACAAGTTCTACGGATCAGAAACCATCTACAAGGAGGAAAACATCTGCTGGACACCAACCGAGATGGTTGAGAAAACGATCAAATGGGGAAACTTAAGCAGAGAAGCGAAGATAGCTGCGAAACATCACATCAGGAAACACATGGAGCAATATGACCGACACCAGACCGCCCGCGACATAAGACAGCTCTGCGAAGAGGTATACGCTGAATGTGGGTAAAGACACGGGCAATCGTCAGCGAGATCCAGATAGACACCTCGCAGCTCACCAACGGATGGCAACATGAACAATATCCATTATGGCACGCAGCCGGGGCAGCCTTCCTAATCGAGTCAAATCAGGGAACCTGCATAATACTGGTTAAACGGACCAGCTCATATCCCTACAAGGATAAGTGGGCGTTAATCCCCGCAGGTGCAGCAGACACAGCCCATGAACTCAGATACCCTGGGGATACCGTTGAGAGAGAGGGTAGGGAAGAACTCATCATCACCCGGGATAATGCCCCGATCCCGTTATTCAAGGAAAGTGAGCTGCTTACACGGACAATGGTGAAGATAATTGAAGGCGGTCAAACCTTCTACAGCTACGGGGAGATAACCCCCGCCAAGGAACAGTATATGTTCATGCAAGCCTACAAACTCCGACCACGCCTCGAAGAAGTAACAATCAGGGATGGAGACCATAACCGGTTAATCGCGGTGGTCAAGATCTCAGAGAACTTCAGAGGCGTAGTTATGCCCGTAGCTATGTTCAAGGATAATGTAAGAATAAGACCTGAGTTAATAGATCTTCATGGATACCAGAGCCCAACGCTTGAATGGTGGAGAGGCTACAAGACGCGGTTATCTGTATAGTAAAATTATTGGAGGAGAATTAGATGAGAAGCCTCGAACAGTTGAGGGAAGAGAGGGGAAAACTTATCAGAAGCAATCTTCCATCGAGTGAGTTTTGTAAAAGAATGAATCTTCTTGTTGACGAGATTCGAGTTTATGACCCAGATGAACCGTATTGGGTTTATGAAAAAGTTGATTTCAGTAAATGGAATCAAGAAGGTTACTATACACTCTAGCTACGCTGATTATCAGGTAACTGGTTGATCCACTCGATATCCGTGTAGATCTCCGGGTGCTTGTTGTCATCATACTCTGGGTTAATGATCTTACCCTCAAGCCCGAGAGCCTCATTGATGATGATTATACCCTCTGATTTATGCTCAGAGTTAAAAGCCGAGTTTATACGGGCATACTTCACCGCATCCATAGCGGATAAACGGTGGTCAGTCACTAACAGAATTGGCGGCATTCTCCACCCATACTCCCTGCAGACGTCGGCAACCTCAGTGACTGTGAGCATACGATTCGTCACTGTATCCCTTATAGCGTACACGAAGTCATAGACGGGGAGACTCGTATAGGGGATCACCCTACGTTTACGGACATCCTCATAGTGGACCTCATAGTTTTTCACTTGGAAGATCCTAGCCAAGCCATTCATCTTTTCCCGGATATACTTCACCCCCGGTCCAAGCAGTTTATCGGCTTTATCGATATCCATGTAATACTTGTCAGGCAGCTCTTCCCAAGCGGGATCAAGCGCGTATTTATGCAGTGGCAGCCTGTAGACTTTAGGGTACTTCACATCCTCATCCCCAAACCTTTCTTTAAACTGATCTTAGGCTCCCAATCAGGCAGCACCTCGACTTTTTCATCAACCCGGGGATTAGGTATGCTGTTCCATGACTCATGCCCAACCATCGTAGCGATCTCCGCTACACTCGTCAACTTCCCTGTGCAGACACGGTAGATCCCAGGCTTCTGCTTTAACCCATGAAGCAACGCTTCACAGACATCCTGAACATGGATGAAGTCACGCTCGAACCTTCCATCCTCGTGGATAGTCGGCTTCTCACCAAGGGCTTTACTGTTGACTAGGTAACTGATCACAGAGCCCTTAGTTTCAAGGTAATTAACGCCACCATAGACGTTGGCTATCCGCAGCGCCACACCTTTATTGTTCCTAGTGATAGCTTCAGCTATCTTCTTAGTTGAACCATAGACGTTGATAGGGATCTCAACCGAGAAACTTGAAGCAAGGACAAACGGTATCCCCATCTCACGCGCAGTTGAGGCCACGTAGAAGGTTCCACGGCTATTCACCTCCACCGCCCTAGCGGGGTTTTCCTCACATTTCACTATCCCGCTGATTCCGGCTAGGTGGATTATCCCATCACACCCCTGTACGCATCTATGCAGCTCGGTGGGATCAAGTACATCGAACCCGTCAACCAAGTCATAATAGGCAAACTCGTAGGGAAGATTATGCCAGTGGACATATCCCCTCAGATTTTTCCCAATGTAGCCACTGCTACCTGTCAACAGAATCTTCATCGACTCGCCAGTGTATACCTCAGTATACAGTATTTTAAATGAAGTGTCTAAGGTTCTGAAACAAATCTTATATATTTTCCACACCGTGGTGTGTACTGGTTGTAACGCTCGGAGTGATGACCCGTGGCGGGGGCTTCCCGAAGCTAGAATGAGGAAGCCCTTAACCATTTATTGCCCCGGGGCAATTCTATGTGTATGGGTTATTCTCCAGGGAACAAATATGACTACGTTTTCTTCACAGCGAAAAACGATCAAGAAGCTCAGGAGATCGCTACCGAGTTCGGTGCAAAAGGCTTCAGGTTGGTGCGTTGGTACGTCAGGGAAAACTTGGATGGTGAAACAAATCTTCACGTCGCTATGGAGAGACAGTATCGGCGGTAGGTAGAAAGAGTTCCTGTCGATGCTCATGCCACATAATCATGTGATCAAACTTTGTAGCTGTCTCGAGGTCCGTGGCCTTCATCACGGCATAGTTAGTCATCTCCCACCCGATTGCAGCAGCTAACATAGTGGATAAATCGATCTCGAAGTCATCCTTTCCACGCATACCGATGGTGACGTATTCATTCTTAGGCACCTTCGATGGATCTACGTTGAATATCAGCCAAGCGTGTTTTATCATCAAGGGAACATCGGAGCCCTCCCAATGGTGATAGATTACCCGCAGCGAGGTCGCGCAGTTGTCAGGAGCCTCCAGTTCAAGGTTAATCTCAACGTCTGGGAGATTCTCACCGTAGACAACTTCCCTGAGCTCCTCTGGTGTAAGATTCAGCCGCGCTAATAATTCCTCATCCTCAGGCTCGGTTTCAGCGATTTTCACCCGCCTAGAGCCGAATCTAGCCCTGAATCTATGCCAAAGCACCCATAGTTTGAACCGTAGATCCCTGAAAACCATCCCTTTTCTATAGGGGATTAGATATTTAAGTAGTACAGAACCCAGTGTATACCATGAAGCAACTGCATCTTTTATTTGCATGGGGAGACCTCATGGGAGTTTACTCAGATCCCGATGTAGGGTTAAAGAAACTTGACGCCCAGCTCGAATACACTGGCTCAAATTACCGAGCAGAGAAAGGCATGAGCCTCGAAGAATACAAGAAAGGCATGAACATTCACACGGTTCCAATATACCTGGACCACGAACCACTCAGACAGATCAGGGTAGAGTCACCTACTATACTCATCAGGCAGAGCAAACGAGGCATCCTAACCCCAGAAGGAGACTTCATTGAGGATGGCAGCCTCGAAGCCCTGAAACTGGACTTAAAGAAAATCATGCCAACAGTTGACGCCTATAGCCCAAGCGGAGTAGAGGACATAATCAAAGTCCTCAAAAAATATAATCTAGTAGATGAGGAGGACTGGTAGTGTTCATCATCAACCAAATCATATTTGCCGTTCTTTTCAGTATGGTGATGACGATCATAGAGATTATCCGAAGATACCCGATGACACCGGGAGCATTAATCTGGGCCGTTGATGAACCCATCACGGTTCTTGAGAAGGGCACTTTTTTCGGTAAAGATCATTACGTTAGCACGGTTCCACGGTACATCAGGATGGGTGGGGCACTGCATAGTATGTCAAGCCTGGATAATAACTGGGGTAGACTCGACGTAACATGGATCTCAGGTAACTATGACGCCAAGACATGGTATAAATACCGTAAACCAAAATGCGATGAATGTGATTTAGAGTTGGCGAGGAGAATACGGTTCGAGGAAGAGCAGCGGATACACCGTCAACGGATGCTGGAGACTATAGAAGACGCTGAGAAATTAGGTGTCTCAACCTATGGAAGCAGCGGATACGATAGTGAAGCCTATTATTTGAAGCTGAGGGAGGAAGAGGATTTACCTCCAGGAACACCCTATGAATGGGAGGAAGAGGAATGAATCTTTTAGACTACTTCATTAACTGGGCTGAAAACGGGGTAAGCTGGAGCATCAACGAAGGGACCTACCCCCAAGAAGAAGTTACTCGCATGGAAAACGAGTTCAAAGAGATGCGTGAGCAGCTTGAGAAGAAGTTTAAGGAAACCGAGGAAATCAACGACATATTTAACAGCATTATTCAGGCAGCCAAGATCCTGAAAACGCTGCAATACTATGAGCTGGAGATCACGGACCTAGAAAACGAGGATAAATACATGGTGTTCCTGGTCAATGCGGAGACTATAGAGAAGCTAAAGGAGTTGAAACTAGTGCATGGTAGTTGAGGAATGCGTAAACTGTAATAGAAAAGTAAATTGGGGTAGGGAGTTTAATCGGCAAACCGTTGAAAGCTGGGGTAGAAAACGTGTTTGCCCATACTGTAAAGACTTGTTTGATGAAGTAGCGATACAGACAAAGGATGGAAGGTTTAATTTAACTGCCCTAATGCAGCCATCAGAGAGGAAGAGAAGACCATGAACATAACAACAGTACCTGGATATGCTTTAGCCCTCGTAGTTGATGACCTCTACGGCTTACCGCATCCCTTAACAGTCGGCGTCTGGAGGCTAGGAGACTATAATCCTAGGGGAAAACTACCTGAAAGCCACAAACTTTTCCTCGGAACAGGCGAGGGATTCAATAACTGGAAGCATAAATTCGAGGAAGGCGAGGAATCAATAGGTGTAGTCATAAGAATCAGGCTCGCAGGGTTCTACGGTTTCGAGTCATTGGGCCAATTATCATTAATTGAAGGCGAGGAACAGATACTAACACTATCAGACAACCACGTGCTAATGTCCATAGACGGCGTAAAACAGCTAGAACAGGATCTTAGGGTAGTCAAAAACACGTTTACCAAGCGTTTAGCTGATGATGCGAAGAAAAAGAGAATCATAAAAGATGCCGAGAAAGCAATGGAAGAAGCGAAAAGGAGTATTGAGTTTGGCGCTGCTACGGAAGAGCATGAGTAAAAACATGGCTTTACTGAAGAATTTCACCATAAACGGTGATATTTACTGCCCCTATACCTTTGGGTGGCACACTGAACCCGATCCAGACTGTGATTGTGAATGGGAGAGAACACGGGATGAACCAGAATACGGACATTGGACTTGTAAGAAATGTGGCGCTAAATTCGGTCTAGATGTCTGGGATTAGGGTTTTTCTTCAAAAACACGCCTAAAATGGCTGTTTTCACCCTTTGGCGTGCTTAAAACCACCCTTTTCGGACAGGTTTGCAGCTCATTTAGGAGCCTCATATAAGACGGTCCAGGCATCTTTAACTCACCATTAATGATGAATTTAGCCCCATTTCGGAGCAAAACTTCCCTAGTCTCCATCCTTTTTCGCCTCTTTCACTAGGTTTTCGACGGTTTCCAAGCGGTTTTCAAATTCTTCGAGATTTCCAATATGTTTCTTAAGTAGATCCCTGACCAGCTCTTCCTTTAATTTAACTGGCGATTCCTCTTTCTGGCGGTCCTCGAACTGCCATTTTATCGCAAGTATGGATGAATATATGGTAATCCACACTAAAACTAGGTTACTGAGGACCATTAGAAGATTCACGCTTTCCATTTCATCACCTTGAGAGTGCCCACGTGGGCAGGTGAAGTCCGGAGTTAGTGGATTCACCCATCGTGAGCATATGTAAACTGTTTTACTAAGCGTTAATTCTTTCGATTATCCGCCATTAAATTATATATGGGTACAGAATACAGTATACACTATGAGTGAAAAGAGTGAATCAAAGCAAAAAGAGCTTCTACCCGACATCTTAGCCCATCAGGAACGCATGGATAAGCGCAGAGCCCTCCTAAGCGAGACGATTTCGGTCTTTGAAAACGAGTGGAGGCACCCTGATCCACATAAACTGAGGGAGGGGGAACCCGACCATGAGAAAAAAACCACGGTTGACTCCATCTACGCAGGTATGTCACGCCTCGAAGATGAGTTCGATGACTTATCTACTAGGCTAATGCAGATAAAAAGACAGTATCTGGGAGAAAAATGAGCAAACAAAAATGGATGAAACTGCTCATCAACTATCAATGGGGCAGCTCAGGTAGCTGCTACTACCACACAGATAGACGAGCAGCCTTCGTAATCCATGAGAACTTCAAACCAGTGGACCTTAGAGATTACTATAGAGAATATGGCGAAGAAGAATTCCCTAAAGCCCAGCAGAAAGAACTGCGGAAAACACACCCTAAACAAGCTGACGAGAAGTTTCTATGCGTGGCCTGTTACCGTGAGTACCAAAACAACCCAACTAAATATGATCCCGAGACAGGGCATAGCGATTTCACTAGCATAGAAATAGAACGATGGCGAAAAAAAGACTATAAGACAGTTGAAGACGCCGTAAGGGAGCATTTAATCGTGAGGAAAGATTAACATGATGAGACGCAGAAGACCTACAAAGACCATTTTTTCAGCGCATAACGTGGATCAGATTAAGAAGTTCTGTACGCAGGGGCTTCGAGTTGAGAATATCCTAGAGCGAGAAGTTGAGAGGATATCCAAGGAGAACCCCTCAGATGAGAAAGCCAAGATCGCGCAGCTTGAACTAGTTCGGAGACACCAGGACACGGCAGCCAAGATCTCTGCTGTGCGTCTCGAACTCGCAAGTATTATGCAGAGTGTCGGTATCGACGTGCATAAGGAGAAATAGTGATGGAGAAACCGTGGGATGAGCGACGCTACCCAGAAGATTTTCAGGACTGGATTCCTGTTGCAGAGTTCCGCGGCAACCGATACCTCGCCTTATCCTCACCTGATCAACGATTCATCTGCGTCATCCATCGTGCCGATAACGACCTCGTGGCAGTCATCACCAAAGGAGAAGGTAAGTTTGTCTATATGCACCCCAAAAACATTGAAGCCCTCAAAAACCTCGGGTGGTCCAAGTAAAATGAAGGGCACGTGTTCATGCGGTAAACCATATAATCTAAACAGTCGTGAAGTGAGCAGGGCGGACAGGTTCGGGAAAAAGATTAGATGCCAATGTGGTACAATGATTTATGAAGGGAGAAAACATCGATATGACTCAAAAAAGAAGAGATAGTCTCTGCGGATATTATTCAGCCGAGGAGTGTGGTTATGGGCGTGATTACTGCCCGAAAGGTGTTTGGTGCCCAATCCAATACTCGATGATGAAGCAGCTGATCAAGAAAGGTTTTGAAGATGAGTAAACGGGTTAAGACCCCAGAGTTTAGGAACTGGAAATTCATGAATGTAAGTGAAAGCGGGTTCTGGATCTATCAAAACCCTGAAAACACTGAGGCAGCCATGGTGTCACCGAAGACAGGTGAAATAATTTTCATCATGGACCTAGCTACAAAGCAGCCTATATACACGAGTCCTAACGCGAAAAAATACGCTAAAGAAGCACAGGCGTTTGGGCGACGTCTGCCTATCTAGGGTTCCATGCGTCAATAGCTTTGAAGTACTCAATCCAGTCTGGAGGTGTACCGTTATGCATAACGACACGCTTAGCTCTACCGCAGCGATCAGCGTAATCACAGGTTCCTCGACACTTGGGGAAATTCGGGTGCTTCGGCGGTAATACCTCGGGGTGCTTGATGACTCCGCAGACTCGTGGAATGTACTTCTCAATAAACCGTGTATGATTGGGAATGATCACTACCCTTGTTCGGTAGAGAATCACTATCGTTGGTCTACCAGGTAAACTATACTGATACCAAGCGCACTGCAGTTCATCTGCCTCTGATGGCTTATTGTGCTTAATCTCAACGAAGAAGGTTCCACTAGGGCTTAACACGTCAACATGGCCTATGCCCCGAAGCCCGTATTCAGGGAGATCCCTGGTCGGCTCAAATTCCCCATACCAGCCTTTTTCTTCAAGACGCTCTTGGATAAGTTCATGCTTCATGATCGCCCCGTATATCCCCTTATTGATGTATCTCCGTTGAAGAACCGGTTTATGGACATTCCAGTACAAGATCCTAGCGCAGCTCAGATAGGACCTGAAATCACTTCCACGAACATAGTCTCGCGGCTTCTTACCTTCCATAAGCTGCTGCAGAGGAGTTTTCTGTCTGGCGATTTGTTTCGCTTTCCACTCCTGGTAATCATCCTCGTCTACCTCTATCTTCTCAGCCATCCATTCAAGCAATGTGTCTGTCGTAACGTTTTCGAGGATAATCGTCAAGCTGGAAAATAATTCCCTAGTATAGATTTAAGTGTATACTACGGTGGTTTGTCTTGTTTTTCTTGCATCATTTTTAGGTCTAATTCATAGTCTTTGTTAGGATCTACACTGGGATCTTCCATTCTGATACACGCGATCATCTTCTCCATGCTACAGTCTGGACATACGATGTCATAGCCAACTTCTGGGAACTGCTGGAAACAGTCAAGGCTTCTTAACCCTATGTTCCTCTGCCTATCCGAAATGTTCTCCATGAATGCCTCAAAGTCAGGTTTCTCAACTGGCCCACTTGGCTGCTTCTTTTCCTCTACTTGGTGGATCTGTTCTTCTTCCACTTCAGCTCCTGCGATGAAATCTATATCGGCTTGCTGTATCGCGGTGACAAGGATGTTCGTATACCTGAAGGCTTCTTTACGGTCTTTTTCAAGGATGATCTCTAATGTGTCATCAAGGATTTCTTTCATACCCTCGAAGGTTGTGGTGATCTTCTCTTTCTCCACGTCACTCAACTTGGGTGGCGTCTTGAGGCCCTCTTTGATTTTCTTCAGTTTCTCCGCTAGGCTTGCCATTTTCTCACTCCCTCTGTTATTATCTCACGCTGCTTATCTGGTGGTATGTTCAAGTGATCCATCAACGCTTCGAGTACGCTATAGTTGAAGTCTGGTTGCTCCCATGCTAATCGCCTGAATCTTTTACGGGCTTCTTCAGGTGTTATCGGGAATTCCTCGACTTCTTCTTCCTCATCTAAGTCTCTGACACTCATACTTTTCTCAACCCGCATCGTTTCAGCCCTGAACCCTTACTCCATAGAGCGCATTCCTCTCCATCACATCTAACGCCTTCTGGGGGCTCCGCCTCCCATGATGTAAGATCCTGCTGATGTGAGATAATGGCTGCCATTTTATAGAGAGGACAAACCATGTCCACTGGATCTCTTTCCTTACTCATTGCCATTCCTCCAGTACTGCTTGTCTAAGAGATTCGGATGCTTTCAGATAGAGCTTCTGGGAATACCGTCTGCAATACTTGATCAAAGTATCCAGATTACTGGAGCTAGTCAAGGTGCTTACCGCGTCAATAATCTCTGTCGGATAATACTGGCTTAACTTTGTCCACACATTGGCTTTATCTGGGTTATACTTCGCACCACCCGATGATCGCTTAGGAGTGCGATGCTCTCTAACCGTTTCCTTCGCTTCCGAAAGCGTCAACCCAGCGTCTTCTTGCAGCATATATTCAAGGAACTCGTCTGTTATCCCTGGTCCACCGTATTTTGCTAACACCTGCTCAGGTGTAAACTCAGCCTTCGATCTTCTCTCGATTTCCCTCGCTGAAGGAGTTTCACCACCGATTGCTAACTGTCTGGCAAAGTCCAGCTTCACTGGTTCAGGAGCTGATCGGAAAGCCCGTGCTGCCCTCTCAGTTAGATCCTGTGGTGCAGCCGCGTAATCTAATCCCAGTTTCTCTTGATATTCCTGCACTTGGGCCTGTGTTTTAATCATAGCTAGGTGCCTTGACACCCATGAAGGTGTCCTCCCTGTCCACTCAGCGATATCTAAGTTATTCATCTCAAACTTGCGCTTCAAGTAATCTAGGAAATTCGCTATAGAGAGATCATTCAAATTCTCGCGGTTTATATTGAGGGTGAAAGCCATCTTGTAGGCTTGTATATCTGTGAGGTCCTCAACATCTGCTTTGATCTCGGCTTTACCTAATTCTATAAGGGCTTCATATCTCCCCATCCCATCGAGAAGCTCGAGCTTCCCTATGTCTCTCAGCTTCTTAATTGGGTGTGGTCTGGTTTTTACGGGTATCTTTTGCCCGTTCTCGCGGAGATCTGTTTTAAGTGCGTGAAAATCTTCGGGGTTTCTGCTTAACCTGACAAGTATCTCCATCGGCACGATATCTTGAATTGAAACGCTTTGATTATACCCAAACATATACTTGGGAGAGTGTTCAGGCATCTCCAATCTTCTCCTGGAGAGTTTTTATCCTCTCCTTCAGCTCGGCGTTTTCTCTCTCATAATCCTCTGCTCTCCGCTTCCATAACTCGATGCGGTCTGTGAGGTTTCTAAACTGGTCGGGTAGTGTTAGCAGCCATGGTCTCCAATCCATAGCTCCTTTCATCTTTTTCACACGTTCATATTCATCCGGATCAGGGAATTTAACGTGCATATTAACTGGCTTAACTTCCTCCGTCATACATTCACCATACATCGATCAAGTGTCTTTGGGTATAAGATTTTCCGTGGGGCTGTAAGAGAAGGGGCGGTCGTCAACGCTTTGCCCCAAGCCCCACGGAAGCCAAACCGAATTCCTCCAGTTTGCGGTAGAAGGTAGTCTTCTGGGCTGGCTAAATGTACTTACTCGTTACTGCTTTAAATGTGTATACCCGATTCTATACCCATGTGTGCCTTTGAACACCCAGATACGATTGATAACAAATACGAGCCTGATCGAAAACTGGCGGTTGTGCTTGGACTCGGGGAAATCGGTAGACCTATCTATGAAATGCTGAAAGAAGCCCACGGTGATCTGAATGTGTATGGTAGAGATATTGATCCACCTACATGGGTTTATACAACTTTCAAATTCATGCACGTCTGCATCCCGCAGAGTCCTTCTCTGGTCTCCGCGCTTGATAGCTACGTTAAAGCCTACCAGCCCGAAATCATAATCATCCATTCAACGCTGTCACCTGGAATAAGTACGTACCTTGACTCACGTTATGATGCAGCGGTTTACTACAGTCCTGTACGTGGAAACATCAATGATGGAATGAAGTGGAGCCTCGAAAGATACACGAAATATGTAGCTGCCTGGAACTACGATGAGTCCGTTATACATCACCTACGGAAAGCCTTCCCGAAGACCATGTTCGTAGAAGATCCTACTGCGCTTGAATGGGCTAAGATCTTAGACTTAGCTTGGTATGGCCTGAATATAGGGTTCTATCAGGAAATAGAAAGACTCAGCGAGGAGAAGAACTTCAACTATAGCGTAGTCAAGGAATTTATCAGAACCACACCAGAGGAAAGCGAAGGAAAAGCAGCCAGAACCATACTCTACGGTGGGTACATTGGTGGACACTGCGTTATTCCCGCTATCGAGAAAGTGCTTGTGCAGAAGGAGATCCCTATGCTTAGAGCCGTAATTGACTCCAACATCAAGCGACAGGAAGAGCTACTGCTAGATAGACCGAAACACCACCCTGAGCCAAGGAGACCAAACGAGTGATCTTGGTTCTCGGTGTTGATGCTCTCGACATAAATCTCTGTCGAAGATACGGTTTTTCCTTCTTAGAGTCGGGATACGTCGCTGATTACACCTCAAAATACTGGAGTACTGTTCCCTCATGGACCTCAATTTATACAGGTCTGACTCGTGAAGAACACGGCTGCCCTCCTGGGTGGCATGACTGGTTGTATAATCAAGTTAAGACTGTTGGAGACCTCGCTGATGTCAAGCCGATAATCTATGAAAAGCCTTACCGGGAGTTACCTTTCGTTTGGAACCTTCTAAACCATCAAGGGAAAAGTACTGGAGTATTCAAAATGCCATTAACTTTCCCAGCTCATCGAGTTCGAGGGTGGATGATAAGCGGATTCCCCGCCGTGAATAACCCACGAGCTGCGTACCCCGTTGATGCGGGGCTTCAACTTCAAAACTATGCCCCAGACATTTTTCAGAGACTTGAACCGGACTTCGTAACCAACTTCAAAAACATAGATGGATTAAGAGAAAGGGGGAGCATCCCCGATGCAACTATTGTGATTAAGCACATCCAAGCAGCTGTCAACAACTTAATCCGGCTATTAGATTGGCATAGACCTGATGTTCTCTTCACTGGATTCAGTTTCCTCGACCACCTTGGGCACATTGGGATAGTGAAAGAAGAAGACCAAAAAGCAATTTACCAGATAGTAGAATGGGCGATTAACGAGGTCCTAGAAGTAGCTGAAGCAAAAGCAACAATTATAGTATCTGACCACGGTGGCGAAATCTTAGACTTCACAAATGATCGATCCCAGAAAACATTTCACGCATGGGAACACACAGAAGATGGAGTATTCTGGATGACAGAAAAACCAGACTCAGGATCATTACATGAATACGACGTTACAAGACACATATTGCGTTTAACCAAGCAATTTGCATAAAATAAATAGTTTCAAAAACCTACACGTTTTAAGTACAGCTTTCATTAGTCTTATTGTATGCTAGAGCTTGACGCCTCAATCGTTGTGGCTATAATCGCCCTAGCTGGCAGCATCTTGACGGCTTTAATAAGTCGAGGGAAGATGGATAAAAGCGAAGCCGTAAATCTTGAGGCACGCCTGAAGGACATGGAAGCCACTGAGAAATTAATGGCACTAGATATTACATTTATAAAAGAGAACATGATGTCAAAAGAAGAAAAAGAGTGTCTTATTTTACTCAATGAAAGGGTGAGTGTTATATTGAAGGGGTTGGGTACTTTAGTACCGAAGGACTTGCGGAACCCGGCAAACTTGGATTTAGTTCTCGAAATCTTATCTGATAAGGCTGCTGTTGGAGGATGGCCCGCGGTTATCTCTTACGTCAAACATGATTTGGACCCAGACAAAAGGACAGATCTTCTAGCATATTTGGAGCAAGCTTCTCAGGATAAAAGACGCCGAGAGAAGCGTTATTGGGCATCTCTGTATCTTGGATTATTGAGGCTGGAATTAGATCGAGAAGATAAAGAGCCTGTCTGTGCACCCGCAGCATAATGAACCTTCATCCGGGGTTACTCATAGCGGTCAGGACTGTAGTGACTTTTATGGCAACAATTTTTGCGTTAATGCTCCTCGGGGATACTCGGAGAATTTATCGAATGCCATGGGTTTTCACTTTCATCGCAATAAGATTGAGTTTTTCTCTCCTTCTACGTGGAGTGTTATGGGTACATGGTACAGTTGATCTTCATTTAGATGGTGCCCTAAAAACCAGCTTCGCTTTCTTAGACCTCTTCACAATAATACAGCTATGGTTAGGGTATGGAACAGTCTTCGATGAGACGCCGTTTAGGCGTTGGGTTCGCAGATGGTGGCCATTCAAATAATCTTTTATAGTATACACTCGATTCTATACTGGACTGAAATGGGCTGGCAATATGATCCGAGAAGGAATACCTATATAGAATACAATGGCTGCCAAGCAGGGCTCACGGTTGATGGGCGTTGCGCTGAGTTAGACTGTAAATTCTTATGCTTTAGAACAGAGGCACCTGAAGAACCGATCTCCATAATGAAGCTGCTTTGTCCGAGGGAAAACCAGATTGAGCCAAGAGACTCCTCCGTTGTCATCATTTCAGGGGAAGGTTAGAGTAATTCTCTCCGCACCATGGTATAAACCAAAATGCGATGAATGTGAACACTTCAAAACCTTCAAACTAACCCGAGGAACAGGGGCGATCTGTGAAAAGATTGAAGCAGAGGAACCCTGTATATACGGTGAAGAAAATGGCACGACCTGAACATATGGCTGGCATAGGGTATCAACTCATGCACGTTAGAGAAGGTATTAGAGCTGCTCTTCTTGGGCAAATCCTTCAACATGCAGTTGTACACGCCACACCTGAAAACCTGGAATCATTCACAAAGTTCTATGAAGAAATGCTTGTGGGAATGGATGCTACTGCTAGAGAGGCAGGGGCACAGCCTAAAACCGTCGATGATTTAAGAACCGAGATCTCAAAACTAAGTCTCCCAGAAGCCGTAGAACGCATCTGTATGAGCTTAACCCGATTAATGGAGCCCCCTGAACCATTAGAATTATAAGAAAATGGTTACAGATTCCTAAACTCTTTTTTATACATCAACACTAATTAACTCTTTGAATAAGACATTGTCAACTCTCGAAGAGCAGATTCTACAAAAAGCCGCGTCAAATAAAACGAGGGGTATGTGGCAGAAGGCTACACAGGATATTTTTTACTTTATTCGCCACTATGTTCCAAAGAATCTCTTCGACTTAGACCAAGCAGCTCCCCAGCAAATCGAATTATTCCAATCCGTTATGGATGGAAGACCGTATTACGTCATAAGAGCCCCACGGAAGGGTGGTAAAACAATATGCGTAGCTATAATCGCGGTTTGGCTGACTCTCCGAGATCAAACTTATCGAGTTTTCATTGTCTCAGGTGGCAAGGATCAAGCCGAATGGCTGTACGATTACTGTAAAAAGATTCTATGGCCTGCAGGAGACGAGGGAAGAGCAGCTCGTGAATTGTTCTCACAGTTCCTAACTGGCGAACCAAGCAAGACGCGTCTAACCTACAAGAAAGGTGGGTGGATACGCTACGCAGCGGCTAGTGAGAAACAGGTAAACGCACCCACAGCTGACGCCTTGTTAATGGATGAGTATGTCTTAATCCCGACAAACATAGTGGAACAAGCATGGCCAATGATTCGTGGAAGCGCGAGACCTATGCGGTTCCTATTGTCCACAGCAACCCCAGGTAAGGAAAACACTGACTCTTTCCTAGACATCATTGATAACGCAGAAGAACTCGGATTCGTTCGGGTAGAGTGGGCTGACACTGACTGCCCATTCCTGCAGAGAAAAAGAAACCTCGAAGACGCCGAAGTTGCGAAATTCTTTATGGATGAAGAAATGTTCAGAACCCAGTATCAGGGAGCGATGCCGAAACGAGCTGGGCGAATCTTCCCAAGAACTTTACTCAGAGAAGCCTTCGTAGCCCCAGATCCTAATCGACCAGGATATCTGCTTAACGGCACGCCATACGATCCCAAACCCGCGATAGTTTCAGGTAAGGGGTATTCCCCGAAAAGACTTACATTCCGAGGTGAAGGAAAAGCGGGAGTGGACTGGGGTTTTGACCACGACACAGTTCTCTTGGAAGGGTACCGTGGCTTAGACCATAAGATGGTTGCCATGCAAATGCACGTAGGGCACGGCGCCAGTGCCTCTGATTGGGCGAACATCGCTGAAAAAGACAGTATGGCGTATAGTATCACTGAGTGGTACTGTGACTCTGCAGGTGCTTTCCAGAACCAAGAGTTTATGGATCGTGGGCTGAATGTCAAGAAACGCGTATTCGGTCACATTTCTGATGGTAAGGAGTGGATGATAGGGATAGCGTATTACTGGCTGCAGAAGAAACTCATCGTCATCCCCGATACAGAGGAATTTGAGTTACTGAAAAAGCAGCTTGAGAAGTATAAGAGAGATGGCAGCGGTAAACCGATAAAAGGTTATGACCACTGTGTAGACGCTTTCCTCTGTTGGGTGTCTGGTTGGGATCCTAGATACTATGATCCCGAAAGAGAGCTTCCAACGCAGCCAACGCCTAGAAATCATCCTGGTATGTCAAATCAGTGGGAAGAGTTTAGGTCAGATCAAAATGCTTGGATGCCTGAAAGTTGGGCGGATAATGAAATGTTGAGGCGTGAACCATGGGAGAAGTAGAGAAACTAGAAGAAGGATTAGTCAGACCAAGCCAACAACTGCGGGATAATCGTCTCGCTCGTTGGCTAATGCCAAACTACATTGATCAATTGTCCGTCTTAGAGGAGCAATTGTTCACGAAAGCACAGGACACTGTCAATCAGTTAAATCTCCAATTAACCCGGGTGCAGCAACAGAATCGACAACTTCTGAATGAAGACATTGGGCGGTATAAGACCACTACAACTCGATGGTCTCAACTCGCTACTGGAGACTATAACCCAGATACCATCAGCTTCGATGAATACAAGAAAATGGGCACCTACGATTCTCAAGTAATCGCTGGGATGGATCTTATCCAAATGGGAGTCTTAATGAAGCCTTGGAGACTCCGACACAAAGATCAAGAAATTGTGGATGATTTGACAAACGCACTCAATCAGCTACGATATCCCTCTTTCCGAGACGCCATGAAGCAGATGATGGATGCCATCTTCTTAGGATTCTCAGTCACAGAGGTAGTGTTCGACCAGTATGATAGTTACTGGATGCCTCGACACGCTAACGGGTTAAAGGTCTTTGATCCCGAGTACATCCGATTCCATAGCGACGAGTATGGAAACCTTCTAGGCGTAGAACAGAGACTGGGAGGATCTCAAAACTGGCTGCCTATGGATAGAACAGTGATCTGGAGCCATGAGAAAAAATATGGAAACTGGTATGGTAACGCCTTACTGAAAGGCTGCTACAAAAACTGGTACATCAAAGACGCAATGCTCAAATTCGCAAACATAGCCTATGAGCGATTCGGCTCACCGATCCTAATGGGAATCGTCAAGAACGTTCAAGACATGACTCAGATGAGTGAAAACATCGAACACCTCTATGCTCGAAGTCAGGCCGTAATAGTTAGACGAGACAAAGACGATCCCACAAACGTCGAGGTTCTAGAATCACGGCGAAAAGAGATGCCATTCGACCGCTACATCAGATACCATGATGAAATGATCCTCAGAAGAATGCTTATCGGTCAAAGATTATTCGAAGGTGGTGGAGGCACATACGGACCAAAGGTTCCACTCGACATCATATTCATGCGCTTCGAAGACTTCAGAATGGAGTTGATAGACGCGGTAAACGATATGCTCAGAATCATCGTGGATCTCAACTGGGATGTAAAAGGCGAATATCCGAGGCTCGAGTTCGCGCCTTTAACCACACTTGACCAGCAGCAGCTACGCCAGTCAATCTATGACGCAATAGACCGTGGAATCATAATCAAGGATGAGCCATGGGTAAGAGACGAGCTGGGCTTCAGAGAATACCAGGAACCAACCCGACAACTACCTGAGCCAGAGAGAAAACCAGGCACAGGTAGAGAGGAACCTAATGACGCCGAGATAGAGTCAAAGATCGATAATATGCTAGAGGATTCATTCAGGGAACTCAAACGCAGAAAAACTGATGACGACGCTGAGGAAGAGGAGGAGTGGTGGTAGTGCCATTTGGACCATACCGAAACCATGAGCACTGTGTAAGAGTGGTAAGCCATAGAAAGAACCCTCCAAAAGATCCTGACGCATACTGCGCATTCATCAAGGGCAAAGTAGAAGGGGAAGATCCAGAGTACCTAGAGCTTATCGCAGGTGTCCAGAAAACGGGTGAGGAAAGAGCGAAAACCCACTTCAAGATCTCAGATGAGGAATGGAACAAACTCTCACCCGAAGAAAAGAAAAAATACATAGAGAAACTCCCGCCTCGAGGACAGCAGCTACAAGAACTCTTCATCCAAAAATACCATCAACACCTAATTGACAACCCACTAGAAGGCATCCCAGATACCGAAGTCATGGGGTTAATGAATAAAGACGATGCTAAAAGAATCCTTGACGCTCCGGGTGACTTGAAGGAGTGGGCTGATGCGCAACTCATAGATGATCACAGATGGGTTCACCTATGGGAAAGAACCCTGAAGAAAGGGCATAATCTATTCCTGAACAAAAACGAGTTGAGGAAACTCCACGATTACATCGTGCAGGAAATGAAGAAACGGGGAATGGATTCAGGTAAAGACCACAAAAGCCCTATCGAGCTCACGGTCCTAGAGATGTCTTCCCCAGCTCAAACCACCATAAACAACCGAGAAGCAATCCTATTGGATCCAGAATTCATCAGCATCGTGGGAAGCGCGGTTCTGAAACAAGATCCAGCCGACATCGACATCATGCTCAAGTGTCCACATAACGAAAAATACAAGCAAATCCTCTTAGAGACGCTGCCAACAAAATACCGGGATAAACTGGATTTCGTGTGGGAAACAACTGGCCCAAATGGACCATATATCCCAGCCTACGCCTTATACGCTGTTCCAGTCGAGAAAACTGAGTTAAAAGAACCTAAGTTCGACATATCCCCACTCAGCCCGATACTCCCAGCAACACCTACAAAGCTCTTAGAAGATCCTAGAAACCTCATCGAAGACAGCTACTACGTTGAACCCTATGATGGTATACGAACCATGATCCACCGCAGAGAAGGCGTACTCGTTGCATTCGACAAAGACCTCGAGGAAGTAGATCTACCTCCAATCATAGCGGAGGAATTACTAGGGATATCTGATCCTTCAACCTTCATCTTAGACGGGTTCCTCGGAAGAGAAAACGGTGAACCGGTTTTCCATATGATCGACTTAACTTGGTGGCGGGAATCCCAGCACGTTAAACAAGATGCGGAGACTAGGAAATACTTCCTCAATAAGATGCCTGAACTTGACCATGTTAAGCGATCAAAGTGCAAGTATTTCCCCAATAGAAAAGAAGCCATAGAGTTCCTGAATGGAGAGAAAGGGCCATACCTACTAATCCCCGGGATGACACCCTACCCCAACGATGGAAAAGCACAGTGGCTACTATATGATCATAAAGAAGCCTACAAATTCGCAGAGTCAAGTGACGCTCAGATCAAGGAGCTAGTTGACGCAGGTAAATGGGAATCCCTCTCAGCCGATGAACGGTTCAACTTAATGACTAAGAGGAAAACCGTTGAACCCCTATATCCTTATGCCCAGATGAAAACAACGAAGAAAGGGTACAGCCAGAAAGAAGTATTCGGGTTAAAATCAGTGGGGGAGCTCGCGAAAGACCTGTTCAAAGTACCGAGCAAACAAGCAGTAGAAGTTAAGATAGATGGCTTCAGAACCCAGATCCATAAAGAGGGAAACGAGGTAAAGATCTTCACAGAGTCTGGGTACGAGATAACCCATACTTTACCGGGGATCGTTAAGGGAATCAAGAAACTCCCAGGAGAAAGTTTCGTGCTTGATGCAGAGGCAACGCCATACGATGAGGATTTCACAAACCTCGGTAGAGCTGGTGCTGCACCCGCCTTCGCAAAAGGAGCTAAAGGACCAGTAGATGATAAACGGTGGGCTCTCCACGTCTTCGATATGCTCTATATAGATGGTGAGCAAATCCATAGCCTTCCATACACTGAGCGACGTCAAAGACTCAGAGGAATAGAGCTACCCATCAGAGAATACCCTAAGAAGGATTCCGATTTCGCTGTCCAGTTATGGGAAAACGGGATCAAGTGGGCTACATCCGCTGAACAGATGATCAAAAACGCTGAGGAAGTGGCGAAGGTTCCTGGAAGTGAGGGCGCTATGTTCAAAGAATCAGACTCAAAGTATCGGTTAAACGGTAATACGCCACTATGGAGTAAGATGAAAAGCAGCTTCGAGATCGATGCGTTAGTAGTCGGTGTTAGAAAAGAGGGAAACACCTACACCTACCTAGGCGCCGTTGGGCCAGTTGACTTACCTAAGGATGCAACGGCTGAGACTATCCCCGTAGACATCAAGAACTATGGAGCCTATGTAAAGCACAAGGGAAGCGTTTACACGATCTTAGGGAAAACCTTCAACACAAGCATCGTTGCAGAGATCGGGGATATCATACGGGTATCAATGAAGAACATCGGACAAATCGAAGAAAACCTGTATCACTGGTTCCATCCTCAAGTCCTAGAGAAGCGGGAGGACAAAACAACTCCTGATCCACTTGAAACCGCGAAAGAGATCCATGAAACCGGTCAGCAGCAGCAGAAGGTGAAGGCTGTTTCATGGGATGTCGTCAACGGGGAGATAAAAGTAGAAGGCGGAGTCCGATCTGAAGCATACCTAGTCTCTGCTAGACTCAGCGAGGAATCTCCTTTAGCATGCTGCTATGCCCCATGGGTAGCGATCCCGGATGTGGAGTCAATGGACTTCATTTACTTACAGAACAATGAAGAAGTCTGGGATAAACTAACAGAGTTAGGTGTGGAGCGGTTAGTAGCTTCAGGCACAGAAAGAGAGCTATATGAACAAGCCATGAAGCATGGAGTATACTACCAGATTACCCACTTCCCCACCATCAGAGACTTTGCAGTTGGAGATGTAACAATATACGCCGAGAGTCCTGAAAACTCGGCAGAGGTTTACCCAGAGGAATTGAAGCAGTTCTACGACTCCATCCGACCAATGCAACATGAATGCATGAAACTAAGCTGTGGGGGAATCGTGCCCCTCTATAAACTCAAGCTCCAGCAGAACCTCTATCAAACATATCCAGAGGAAGCAAAGGAATGGAAATACGTCATCCAATTCCACGTCAGAGGGCTCAGCGTACACGCCGACTTCAGGTGCCAGGTAAGTAAAAGCCAGTTAATCGGCTGGACGTGGGATCTCGGTAAAAGCCTCATCAAACCAATGCTCCGCCGGACACCTGAAAGCCTGAGAGCGGAAGCAGGGATAAAGGCAGAGGACCTCGAGCTCCCCATCAAAGAATTATCGGCTAAACTACGCAGCACCCCAGAAGGCAGGAGGCTACAAAAAGCCTTAAGCAAAAAAGTTGAGACCTTGAAAGGCGCAGTAGTCAAAACCATGCTCAAAGAACTCTGGAAAGAGGAAGCCGAGCCAATACTAGGTGATGCGAACAAGAAAATCCTCACCCAGATAAAGCACCCGATGAGCGTTGCATGGCTCGACTATGAAGACGAGATACCTGCAGGGGCTGTCGGAGCAACCAGTGAACTCGGTGGGCGTATGTATATCATGGATGAAGGCAGATGCCAGTACGGCGCCCAGAAAAGCTATTACCATGAATACTGGTTAGACGGTAAAATCATCAAAAACCGTAGAATGCTGGTAAGGAAAATCGCTGCAAGAGAATCATGGGGAACACGCGAATCCTTCGCATGGTTGACTTTCTTCTCGAAGCCAGAGGAAACACCGTACGCGATATCCTCCCGGGCAGTAAGCCAAAACTGGATGCCTCCACCCAAAACCTCAGCTCTTCCAGAAGATGTGAGAGGACAAATCCCCGCTAACCGCCAATACTGGAACGCCAAAAACGGTAAAGAGATCAGAGATCAACTCGTCAAAGACATCAAATCAAAAGACATCACTCTGAAACTCGCTGCAGGGATGAAGTTCACCGTTAAACGAGTGTGGCATAAAGGCCCTGAAGTTCGTAGAGGACTCCCCGTAACACGTTACTGGTTACTATTCTACAGTGGAAACAAGATTCACGGTGCATGGGATTTCGGGAGAGACAACAACCCCTTAGATGATGGAGGGATCATAGTGAGAAGACGTGATCCTAAGGGCCTTGACGAGCTGCTCAAACAAACAGGGGAATTACCCGCAAAGCACCCAGCAAGCCAAACAAAGAGCATAAACAACTTCTTTGACACCAGCGACTCGGGTTCAGCTCAGATGCTGAAAGACAGCGATAACCAGATGATGATAAGGTTCAACGGGGGAAAACTCAAAGGAGACTTCGTTTTCATCAAAGAAAGCGGTGAAATGTGGACATTCGGCCCAGCCTCAATAAGCGAGGAAAAGAAAGCCATGCTTCTACAAGCCGCGAGCTGCACAACCCAATGCAGCACAACTGGAGTATTACATCTAGCCGCATCAGACATGGAGTTCGAGCAGATAGGAGACCTACTGTTCCTACGAGGACCTGCAATTAAGCCAGGAGAAGTTCTCCCCATGGATGGCAGACCAAGCTACTTCACTAAAGAAGGAATCAAGAGATTCTGGCCATCAATGTACAGGCAGCCAATCGTGGTTCTTCACGGAGACTTGAAGGGCGACGTCATAGGGTTCGTGTCTAAGAACTGGTATGACGAAGAAACAGGTTGGGGATGGATTGAGGGAATCGTGTGGCATCCTCAGGGCATTAAACTCATCATGGAGAAGAAGCTGCCAGCCTTCAGCATCGAAGTCATCCCTGAGTCCGTGTGGGATGCGGAACATAAACATGAGCATATCATCGGAGGAACCTGTGTAGGGTTAGCTGTCGTGCCTAAGGGTGCGTGTGTAACCTGCACACCTACCGAAGCCACGATGGGCACCATCACAGTTGAAAAAGGCAAGGTCTTCAAATACGGGATGACCGCCGAGGAATACATCGCCCACGAGTATTGGGCACTTGGTAAAAGCACCCAAGAAATCTCAGAGGTCTTAGGTAAGCCTAGGAGCACCGTTGAAAGCTGGATGAATCAAGCCAAGATTCCACGCCGAAGCCTCACAGAAGCGAGGCATCTCAGACAGTATAAAGAAGAACTCGAGAGAAACTTCGGGGGAAGAGCGTTCATAACCAACATCGGAAAAGGCGCACTCTTACTGACCATAGGAGAAGAACACCTGCTCATCAACGCTCCTGAAGGAATAGCAGCCATGCTGGGGATCAAGAAACTGAAGCCTAAATGCGTCTTAATCGCAGACAACGCAAAGGGCGTCAATGAACTTGGAGCATTAGCACCACCAGTATTAGCTACTGAGAAAACTTGGAACTACCTCAGATCCATTAACCCAGACTTTGAGTATAAAGGAAAACGAATGGTAGCTCCAGTAGACAAGATAATCAAGATCGGGAGGTACATGGTCAAACCGTCAGAGGTAGAGGGCTCAACGATCTACAAGATAGATGCAGCTGGAAGCGTCATATTACACGCTTCGACGGTTCCAACTAAACTCTCAGACGAGTTGCTGAACCAAGTGGACATATTCATAGGGGATAGTACAAGCCTCAAAGAAGACGTCGATGGACACGTTTCAATGATCAGCCAAATCCTCCAGGCAAAAGACGCGGAGATACTGAAAATCTTCTTCACAGAAGCCGAGGAATTCACCGATGAGTTACAGGATCTTGCCCCCAATGCAGCCATACTTGAGGCAGGGGCTGAGGTGCAGTTAAGCCCGGGAAACCCTGGCGCCCATTTCAGTTTAGAGGAAGCCGAAAGAATCACTACCGGTGAAAGCAAGATAATAGTCCGAGCTAAACCGTATCAGGAATACGCGAAACAGGCCATATACCTCCTCGGTGGTGATAAGATCTTAGGACTCTACGTGGAAGGATACCCTGAGGGACCTATCCCCGTTGAGAAAGCGAAAGAGATGGAGCACGGTCTTAGCGAGAAGGAATGGAATACCAGGTTCTCTGATGCGAAAGAAGTCTGGATATATGAGCCACGGATGTTGAAAACCTTTGAGCAAGCTCGTGGGTTCAGGGTTCCTGAAATGATCATCGGTCCGTACATTAACCACGTTAAAGCTCAGGAGGTAGAATAACTGGTTAAAACATCTGTTCAAGGCGTGAGGATGGTGGAAACCGCTGGTTAACATGCAAGAAACGCGGTGGTGGCCTGATACCTGTGGCTGTGTAATTGTCTACGAATGGGATCGTGATCTGCCTCCTAGTGAGCGAACTCATACGATAAAGCGAGTTGAGACGAAGTGCGAATATCATCTAAGCCTTGTTGACAACGAGTTATGGAGCTATGTTGTTGATGAGAACCTCACAAAAAACGAGGCTATAGCCACCCTGAAAGACCAGTTCGGCGGAAGCTATGATGAACTCATCGATCTGTACCAGCTTTCATGGTACTGGGTTGGCACTGGAAAAGATCGGGTGCTTCACTTAGTTTGCCCTACACTTGACGCTGTTGAGAAAGCGCAGCTACAGGTCTTCATAGACAATATCCTAGGAAGTGGCAAAGTAGTAGTGGAATAGGATGGTAAATGGTATTCAAATCTCTAGCTCTTGCAGGTCCAAGGACATCATGGACAACTCCAAGCGTAACATATCTAGGAATAGCCAGCGATACTGACGATACTACGGCTGAAGCCGTCGTTGAAATTAGGGCTAAAGGCACCAATCAAGTATTCTCCAACCTAACCCTCTATTCCTATTTTAATACCGCCGACGCTGCGATAGTATTCACGTTCCGGAAAAACGGTGTTGATGGAAACCAAACTATCTCTGTACCCGCTGGCACAACGGGGTATTTTCAGGACGCCGTGAACACGGATTCCGTGTCCACCGGTGATGACTTGGCCACCGAAGGGGACGCTTCGGCGCCAACAGTTAACGGCATGATTACATCTATGATCGCTTACACCGTTGAGGATGATTCACGCGCCGTAACATATCTCAGCCAACAGGCTACGATATCGACTGGGTGGGGTCTCCTCGACGGTGTCACAAGATACGCCATTGCACACGGATATTTTGGAGCCTTCACCACCTCAGCCACAGGCGAGTACCTAAAGGTAAAGGATGCTTACCTCTGGGATAACCTTAGGATCTATATCATCACCAATGACAACAATGATGGGCAGACCTTTGATTCCTACATTAACGGAGCTGGTGGAAACCAGACGATCTCTGTTTTAGGTGGCGCCACCGGGCGTTTTGAGGATACGGTGAATAGTGATCAACTGGCATCCGGAGATAACATCTGCATACGCGCTGTGTCTAACGCAACTGGTGGCAGTAAATACACTTACTTAAGATCAGCCTCCAGCCGACTCAGTTTTGACGGTGGTAGTTTTGTGTTACCAATTGCTGCGCTGTCTGCACACAGCGCAGGGGATCCCAGCGGATACAGTGGGATAGGTGGTGGGAGGTATGATGAGGATAATAGAGGCGAGGTAATCACCCCAATAAGAGACTTCAAAGTAATGTTAGACCGCGCCCGAGTCTACGTTTCTGTCGATGACGCCACAGATGGCACGGACTTCACCGTCATGGATGGTGCGACTGATACCCCGATTACTATTAACGCAAAATCCACTGGTTGGCATGAAAATAACACGGACCGGCATATTTTCGAACCAAACACCAACGCTGCTTGGCGGATCGACTATGGTTCAGTGGAAAGTCAGTACTTTGACTGGTTGATTCTAAGGGGCCGTGAAGTCTTCGACGCTTCAAAGGATCTTTTCTGTGAGTTCAACATCAGCCAGGTAACAGAGGGTTACGCTGATCTCTTCGCCAAATTCCTGCTCCGACAAGAATACGGGAACCTCTTCGCTAAGTTTGAGGTTAGACAAACAGAGTATCGAGATATTTTCGCTAAATTTGAGGTACAGGCATTCCAACCAGGGGTTAGAGACCTCTATTCAGAGTTTATTCTTAGACGGGTTGGGACTAAGGACCTCTACGCTAAGTTAAGTGTTAGACGTACTAGTGTAGCTGATCTCACGGCGGAATTTGGGCCTAGACGTCAGCAATATGTAGATTTCACTGATGGATGGGTTCAGGTTGAAGGTGGCGCCGGTAACGCTATTCGTAACATCTTCGGTAACAACGTTACTCTTAACGGAGATTCTTCTGATAATGCTGCTTTCTATAAAGACTGGGGCTCTGATTCATGGCCGTATAATGACTTTGAGATAGAATTTGACGCGGTTTTCAGGGCTAGTGATGACGACTCTTATGGATACATCTGGGCGTTAAGAGATGACGGTGGGCCTCCAAGCGCTTGGAGTGGTGATGGAATAGGGCTCAGGGGTTGGAGAATCGGGAATCAGCTTTTCTATGTTTTAGAGGAGCTTCCTGGTCCTTCAGCTAACTTCCTAGACGACGAGCCGTATCAACCTGGGATGAAACGGTACTTCACTCTTATACGTAGATTTACTTGGCAATACGGCGCTATAACTCCGAGATTAGAACTGTATGTTTATAGTGACCCTTCCCGAGATCCGTTGTACTTAGTCTCTGGAGGTATCATGGATATTTTCAATCAAGGAACCTGCAGATACGAATACGCGACAGCGACCTATTACATTGGCAATAATTTTGCAGTTGACGTTCTCAATCTGAGACATGTTCTGCTTCCTGGTCTTGAGGATGTAAAGGCTGAACTTATTGTTCGTCATGCAGGTGCTGAGGATCTTCTTGCTGAACTCGTTGTAAGGCACACCGATGCCGTCGATTTAGCAGCTCAATTAATCGTCAGGCACAGCGGAGTTCAGGAACTCTACGCCCAGCTCGTAGTACAACATACAATCGATCTCTTAGCAGAGTTTATCGTTAAACACACCGCTGTCCAAGATCTTGCTGCAGAGCTTACTGTAAGGCATTCTGGTTTCAAAGACCTCTATACCCAGCTTGTAGTACAACCAATCGCTGATCTAAAGGCAATTTTCACCGTAAGGCATAGCGACGTCAAGAACCTGTTCTCCAGCTTCGGGGTGTCTCATTGGGTTAGATTACCTGCTTATCTTTACGTTAGGCACCCCTATTGGCTATGGTCATCTCGCAGATACATTGAAGGAGTCATAGATCTAGGTGAAATCGATATCAGTGACGCAGTCCTCGAATACGTCATCGAAGGTGTGATGGTTGATGTCAAAAGCCACCTCATAACTAATCAGAAGAAATACGATGACGCTTGGACTATAATCTCCGTGCCAAAACTCATCAAACGCGCTGTTACCTATGGTGTTGTTGCCAGCCTCTATGCTCGGGGATATTTTGATTACCGGTTAGCCGTATCCATTCCTCCTAGAACAATAACCGTGATCCCTGAGGATCGTAACGACTCCATGGCGTATTGGGAGAACAAGATGGAGTACATGCTTGGGCTTTACTATAGTTCCGTCAAATCAATCGTATTATGGGTGGATACTTGGGATGAAGAACCGGTATTTAGCATGGAAGAGATACCGCTACAGAGTGAGGATGTCTATAAGGAGCCTACATGACTTCCCATGTAGCGGCTCCAGTATTCACGGGTTTGATTAAACCATTCTGCTTGAATAAACGCATCCATTTCTCAATAGTCCGTGAATCACCTCCACGGGTATTAGCGATAGCTCGAAGAAGATGGACTCTTGGAACTTGTTGCCCCGGGACAATTTGGAAATAATGCGGGCTGCCAGGAGCAGGGCTTAGAAGATATTCTTTAACTCTCATATAGGCGAGTTGGACCTTTGGCGTGGGGTTCGGGGGCTTCGTGTCGATCGTGGTTTGTGTTTCTGTGTGCAGGGACAACCAGTGACGTATAGCCATTTCAACCTCATAACTCAGAAGACCATGTTCATATTTCTGATATTTTTGATGTATTAGAGTCCTCAGATTTGCGTCTAAGTTGTTAGGAATCCATGCCTGTAGTTTCACTTTCTCCCCAACGTTTTTTGTATCCGTTTTTTGCGACATTCTCTTCTACCCCAATAATATAATAATATAATTGTATCCAATTTTTGTATATATAATAATATAGGGTGCTGCAAGAAACGTATCTAAACCGTGTAAAACAGCCAAAAGAAGCGGTTTTAGGGCTTCTTTTCATAGAAAATATTAATCTATGTATGTATCTGCGTCTGCACACAAATACACAAAAACTACATGAAATCCTTGTAGTACACCGTCTTAGGCACTCTACACATCAAAGCATCTACAACATTTATCTGGATAACCTGTTGAAAGGTTGTATTAGCACTCTGGCCAAACCCTGCTACTTGTACTGTGTAGGTGCCACCTGAGCCACCTGTCGTATCATATGTATACTGCCAAGAACCATCTGCCTGTGTGGTAGCTGTAAAATTGTGGGCGCCAGTACCACCAGGAAGCACGACGGCTCCTGAAATCGTTTCACCCGCAATAGGATCTCCATCACCAGTTAAAACACCAGTGATGACTACGGGTTCTCCACGGTTGTAGGATGCTTTGTCCGTTACTACAGTGAGTACAACATTAGGGGTTACAACTATCTTCCAGATTATCCAGATAATTATGAGTAGAAACGCTATGATGACGCACCATATTGCTTCTATCATGGGTAAAAAAGGAGGTTAGAACGATTTAAGGACCACAGTAATAACAATACGGGCTTCCACAGTAGGGGCATGATCCACACGGATTTTGAGGTTTGGTGCAGTTATCTTCTTCACTCCAGACCGCGCATTCGAGATTTTCCACTCTCTGCTGGAGATCCCAGTAATCGTTATTCAAATCATAATAACGATTCGTATTTCTCTGTATCAGCTCCGCGTGATCGTCTAAGGTTGCCTGCATGTCTCTTAACGCGACGTCGATTCTAGATACATCGCTACTATGTTGCCCATCCAAACTATTGATGGCTTCTTCAAGATCTGCTAACTGTGTCCTAATCTCTACGAGGGCCTGATTTGTTGTAAGGGCGTTGGCAGCTAGAGCTTGATTGAAGGTTCTCTGCTGCTCATTGAATCTATTCTGAACATACCATGCACACGCCATAACGGTTACAACGATGACCAATCCCAAGAACGCTCTTTTCCAGAAATCGGATGAGGTATTTTTCTCGGTCATTCTGATTAGCTAGGGCGATTCAGGATATTTAATGTCTCTGGGATTATCATAAGCCGTAATCACGCTATCAAACGAGAAATCCCATGTATCCTCATCTGTTATTGGTGCAGCAGCTGTCGAGGTTACTGTAAACGTAACTTTTCTTGAAGTGCTTACATCTAATGGAGCCCCAACAAAGTAATCTTCGAAAATGATATCTTCTGGGTTAAATGCGTTGACCGCGACATAGCTATCCCAGACAACATCGCTATAGAGGGCTCTTAACCCTATGTCTCCGTACCCTATACTGGTGTCTTCGATGCTGCATATCTCAGTGTCATTTATGTAGAGTGTAAACGTGCTTCCAGCTACTCGTACTTTAACGTCGTACCAGGTATTCAGAGATATGTCAACGTAACTCGGGTTCCCGCCTTGAGCGATCCTAGTTGCCTGCCCATCAACCAATTTCCCTATGGCTCCATAATATCCCCAAGGACCGATACCGGCGAAGTAATAATTCTGGCTGTCTCTATACCTGAAAACTATCTGCGTTTCAGGTCTATTAGTGGCACTTGCTGTAACTTTAGTCCGTGTGGTTATCTCATAGTTGAATCCCGGTTCAGCTCTTGCGATTATTATTGGATCTACGGGCTGCGGTGGTGTGCATACGAGCTGGGCGTTTATTATCGAGAATTCCTCTGGATAGGCTTTCCAGGTGTCTATGAGTTTAACCCAATTCCAGTCAAGATGTATGTACTGGTCGGCATCGGGTGGGTTGAGGTTCTCCCAATTTAACGTAAGCCAGACGTCGATCAACGCCTCATTTCTACACCAAGTTTCACGGGATGATGAAGAAAGAACATCAAACTCTCCGTAATCCAACTCTCTTACAGGATCCTGTGCCAGCACATCCCAATAGAAATTAATGTCAATATCCTCACCATCAGCGGTTATAACCCTTAAAGCACTCGGGATTCTCGTTGGTGATGGCGTATAATCGACCTGCAGTGAAGTTACTAAATTATATCCGAATCCAGCGACGGCGAAAACCGCTACAATGAATAAAAGCATCAAGATATCCGAGCCGTATTGATTTACCTTGCTACTCTTCGGCTTAGATTTTCCATAGAAATGGATCCCCACAGCCACAAGGGCGCCAACAAGGGCGAAACCCAGTATACTGACAATAAATCTGAGAGTTGGTAATAACTCCATATTCATAGTTAGAACCCCGGAGGCTATAATAATTAATGTTATACACACGTTTATCTACTGTTTACAAATGCCGAAACCTAGGCGCGGTCAACTTGAAATGGTGCGGGATCTTCTACTCGCAATCGCCATGGCACCAGGGCAGCAGGAGAAACCAACTCGGATAATGTATGCTATCGGTACTAGTTGGAGAACTATGGGTGGGCGTGACGCTGATCCCGAGAAAGGTTTGTCTGAGGAAGAAGGGCTTCTGAACTTAGCTGAGAGAAAAGGCCTCGTTGAAGATATTGGTTGGGGCACTGTTGAGGCAAGTAATCCTAGAGGAAGGAAACCAAGTAAACGGGATAAGCGAAGCCCCAGCATCTATAAGATTACGGATAGAGGGCTCCTGGTCCTCCGGTTAATGGATTTGCTGTATGTTTTCCTTGAAGGTGAGGAACCGCAGGTGCGTATGCCACCCGCTATCATGAGGATCTTGGCTCGTGCTAGTAACTACGGGGAGAGTCTGGAGTCTATGGTTCAAAACATCTCCTACGCTCCGAGGATATCAAGCGCCGAGTTAATGATGGATAATCTTCTCACAGATATGCGTGACGATTCCCTTGTAATTCAGGAAGGGTTGCCTGATAGAGACAAATTAAGTGAGGCTTTGGATGTAGTAACCAGTGATAACGCGCAGAGGCTTGCAGCCGAAAAAGACTCCGAGAAACCTACCTTTATCAGTCCTGCAGCAAGTGAACCATTAGCACAAGCTGTAAACGATATACCTGCAGTTTTCTTCGTTAATTCGATTGTTAAAGGCGTTCAAGATTTAGAGAATCAAACAGGTAAGCCAAGTATGCCAGAGCATAGAGAAGCTACTGTAGAAGTAGTTGAAACAGTGAAACGCTGGGAAGATTTTGAGAACAAAATCATTACTTTAAACCTCGCTTTTGATCCACGTTATGGTCTCCATTGTCCGATCTGTGATTATCGATCATTTTCTAATCGCCCAAAAAACACGATGAAGCGCCACTTTGCCCAAAAACACGCTGATTATACGCTGCTATTTGATGAATCATGAAGTTCGGAGACCTCTTTATTCTAGCCTTTGCTTGTTTCTGCCTCTATCTCAATTATATCCGTGGAGCATACCACATCATGCTCTTAATCCTCTTAATTATCGTTAAATTCCTGTTTGATCTCAAAAAAAGGGGATAATCTGTCAGTAGCCCTGTCGGTATCAGTTTTATATTTTGAAACTATTTCTCTCCTTCGGAGAAAACCACCTTGTCCGAAAAAAATGGAAAAGGTAACCCCGAAGTTATCGAGTTTGAAGAACTAGAGTTGGAAGATAACGAGCCAACCAGTTCTAAGGAAGAGCAACTTGCTACTTTCCTGAAAGACAAACTGTCAGAAGAGGACTTTGGCGCCGTCGCCAAGATCCTTGGTATAGCCGAGGCAGAAGATCTCTCTAACGCTGAACTTCTGGAAAAACTCACTGAACTGCTCCAAAAGGGCAAGACAGAGGAGGAGATGCCAGAGGAAAAGCCAGACGAGAAGGAAATGCAGGACTATAAGACATTCATGAAAGACTGCATGGCGGAAGGTAAGTCCATGGAGGAATGTCAGGCAGAGTACAAGAAGAAGTACCCTGAGCCCAAGGAGAAGATGAAGGATGGCACTGAGGACCTCGAGGAGAATGAGGAACTAGAAGGCTTGAAGGCCCGCATCGCGGAGCTGGAGGGCAAGCTAGAGATGGAGGAAATATCCAATGAAGTCAGCAACCTCGTTCAAGCAAAGCACCTTTCCCCAAGGCAAGCAGCTCCAGTTGTGAAACTAGGGGCAGGCATGACCGAGGAGATGAGAAACGAATTCTTCAGCTTGTTCAAAGCCCAGAAATTCACGGTTTCCGAAGACAAAGGATTAGCGTTACAGAAACGCCCCGGCGAGGAAGAGACCATCGACGCTGAGACACGCGCCAGGATCTTGAAGGAGCAGGGAATCGAAGACCTCATTTCCGAACGTGGAATTAAACGGAGGAATAACTAATGGTAACATGTGAAGGAATCGACATGTATGACCCACGCCACACCTCCAAGGCTGTGGCGGCTGAAGACCTCTCAATGGGAGAAAGCGTCTACATATCCTCAGATGGACTAGCGTATGCTGTAGATAACGGTAAGAGCGATGTATGTCACGGATGGGCACTCACAGATATAGCAGCAGGTCGTATGGTTACGATCGTACACTTCTGCCGAATGACTCTTGACACCATCCAGACTATCGGTGCCCGTGTCTACACAGGTGCAGTTTCAGGCGGATCACCACCCTCCACTACACTCAGCGCCTCTGGTGTTGTTTGTGGCTTTGCTACTGCTACGTACAAGATCGTAGTTGGCGTCAACTACGTGGCTCCTGCAGATGGTTAGGAATGATGAAAGATGAGTGAAGATAGCAATCTAACAAACGCCCCAGGACTTCCAGATCCTACTGGTGGTCTGTTTACCTACGATGATGTTGACACCCGGATGCTCTACAAGGAGTTCCAACAGGGCGTCACCATGTATAACGAGGTAGAATGGGGGCTCATGAGTCAGTTCATCAAGACGACCACAAAAGAGTCAGTACGTATCTGGCAGAGGAACATGGAATTCGTAACTGCGGCTGAAGGTTACATGGAAGATTGGCAGAAACTAAGAGCCACAGAGGTTCCCGTACCTCTAAGGGAGTTCGAGCTTGGATACGCTTTCACCAAAAAAGCGATTCAGGATTCAACTGCCGGCGAGCTAAAGGAGACACAGGCTGAAGCCCTCAGGGCAGATCAGCGTCTGTTGGCGAAGAGGTTCTTCTACACTGCATTAACCCCAGGCAGCGGTTCGACTTCTAAGGGATGGTGGGATGCTAACATGGCAGCGGCAAGCCTCAGGGCACCTCCGCCATGGAAGGGTAACACATTCACTACAAGCCACAACCACTACGATGCTTCAGGTAGCGCAGATATCGCACTAAGCGACTTCTCAGCGATCAAGAGGGAGATACGAGAGCACGGCTACGCCGGACCGATCTACCTATTCATGAACCTGCAGGAAGTCGAGGCGTGTGAGAACCTAGCTGGCTGGACAACTGCGATGACACCTAACAGTATCATCGAGACCGTAGCGACGAAGGGCTTTGAGGTAGTGAAGCAGTTCCAGGGACTTACTATCATACAAGACGACTGGTGCCCACCCGGGTACTTGCTGGCAATTGAGGGCAGGATCAAGCCTGTCACTATGAGAGAGCCACTGAGCCCCAAGGGCAGAGGTCTGAAGTTGTGGGAAGGCCCCTATTCGAACTATCCGTTACTCGAGGCATACTATTCACACCGCTTCGACATGGCAGTAGCCCATAGAGGAGCAGGCGCAGCAAGGTATCTTGCAGCTTCGTGGTCAACACCTTCTTGGACTTTCTAAGAACCCTAGGGTAGCCAACCTACCCGTTTTTTAACATGGTTGGAGGAAATGGCCTGAACCACGCCTTAAAGGTGGTATGGATCTCTCTGGACGCTTTCACGGAGACTAAATGTGAGAGAAGCAGAAAAGGTTAGGAGAAAGAAAAATGGTAAAGGAAACCAAATACGATCATCATCCAGTCCGAATAGTTAAAGGACTAGCACTTGGCGTTGAACAGGAATTCGGTGGCATAATCCAACTGGATATGCAGACCAGCAACATCGCAACCGTCACCAGCAGCAACAGCACAGGATGGTATCACCTTGACTTGGGTGCGTATGCACCTAAGAATGCGAGGGCAGCCATCCTAGACATCGCAGCTAGAGACGCAGCTGGAGCAGCTACAGACGCCTACCTCGAGGTCGGATATCCCGGTATCATTCTGAGCACCAAAACTCAGATAGTGTACTGTGGTGACGTCAACGATAGGTGGCAGAGTAGAATTGTCTACGCAGTCTTGAATGACGATGACAAGGTCAACCTCAAAGTCACAGCCTCAGGCGCAGTATTCGACTATACGATCAAGCTAATCGGATGGGTAATCGATCCATACGTTGCGAAGGTAACACCACCAAGTGAAGACCTAAAAGTTACATTCTACGTGCAACAGTAATCCTTAGGAGGCATTACATGTTCGACGTAGAGGACTTGACGATAAACGATGGGCCAATCCCAGCGGGTGGTGAAGTACGTTTCGACATACCCATCCCAGCTAGGTGGGCTAAGATAGCGTATGTTAAGATCGTCGCCCTCACAGTAGGTGCCCATGTATTCGATTTCGACATCTGGGAGACATCCAACTATAACCCCGGTCTCCAAGCTGACAAAATACATCGCCGATATAGGCGTAATATCGCGTTAGCTGCTGGGGATGCTGGAGAATACGGTGAAGCATTGAGTCCGATGGTGCCTTTCAAAGATAAGGATACTGTTGACGAGGAGAAAACCTATGCACTGCACTGCAGGCTTAGGAATGATGCTACTGGCGTAGCTTCAGATTTCGCGGTGATGATCCGACTAGCTGATATCTCGGAGGGAGGCTAAGTGTCCGCGACAGCTGATCTACTTGCACGGTTTGAGGTAGGACAAGACTCGGCAGATCTGAAAGCAGAGTTCCTGCTAAGACAGGAAACAGAGGATCTTAAAGCCACAATGACCATTAACCAGTGGGCACGGCTTAAAGGAGTCTTCGTAGTCTCAAAGGCGAACATACCTTATGCAGAACTAGAAGCCCAATTCTGGGTTAGTGTCAACGACTCCACGGTAATGTCGCAAGGCATCGACGCCAGCGTATTACAGGCATTGACTAAAATAACATAACCACCCATTTTTTTATACACCGTAGTACACACTTACTTCCATGTCTGATTCACTATGGGATGAAGATCGTGCCAAGCGTTACCTAGAACTATATCACGATCCACGGGAAAAAAAGGGAACACAGTCACTTCTCTGCAGAGACATATCCAACTATATACCCAAGGGCGTTGAAGACGTTCTCGACATTGGATGCGGTATGGGGCATCTTGTTCCCTACGTTATTCCAGAAGGTTCGCCTGTTAAGACCGATTATTATGGCTTTGACTATAGCCCTACGATGCTGAAGTATCTGAAAGAATTCTTCCCCTACGTCCAAACAATGCAGGGAGACGCCACCCTTCCCCTTAAGGAATTCAACAACGAACTGATGTATAGTTTCGGTAAAAACTACTTTGATATAGTAACATCCGTCAGCCTCTTCATCCATATACCAACATTAGAACAGGTTGAAAGGCTTCTCAAGAACATGTACTCTACCTGCACCAAGGCAATGGTCTTCTGCGTTGAAACGGCTGGAAGTAAAAAGACCGTTCGTGAGGATGGATTAACTCTGAGAAATATACCGATAGATTGGGTAAATGATCAATTAAGGAAACTCGGCGCCAAGCCCCAGCACATAACATACTCTCACCAGAAGCTAACTTACCAACAATTCTACAGCGTCATCCCAACGCTACCTCAGCCACTGCAAGTGGATCCACCTAAATTATTCACCAGAACAACCATTTTCAGAGTCAAAAAAGCCTAAGTTTTTTCTATTCAACACCTAATTATACACTGCAATGTCACAGAAATTCGCAGAAGGCATGAAAGGCGGGGCTCCGCCATGGAAGGAAGGAGAAAAGATTGATCTGAAAATAGCTCACTGGTGCTTATTCGGACCTAAACTAAGTGGAATGTATGAAACCGTTAGAGAATTAATCCTCGCGGAGAACCAAATAGACGGTGTTTTAGCGGGAATGTGTGAAACACCGCGACCAGATGCACCAAATCCAGTTGTGAAAAGAGCAGCTGAAGGTGGAATGGTTGACGCCTTTCACCCTGAGTTGAGAACTCAGGATTGGGGTTGGGCTATGAAGTGGGCTGATGTGCATATGGTTCACACTACCATGTCTAAAAGAGTAAGCGAGCTTACTCCAAAGGTGTTCTTCGCCCATGGTACACCTGAAGCGTGTCTCGATAACGAGCTGCAACCTAATGATAAACGGAAGAGCTTCACATCCACGGCTGCTTGGATAGAGCGGTTTGAAGCATCTTTCGTAACGAGTAAACGAGCTGAACAGATGTGGAAGGTTTTCGATCACTCTGGGGAAAAGGTTCACAGGGTGACTAAGGGTATAGATCTCACCTGGTGGCAGAGGTCCTCAACAAAACAGGAGCTTGATGGAGATCCTAGCATTCTCTACGGCGAGATTTGGCGTAATATCAAGCATCCTTTGTATCTACTTTATGCGATGAATGATCTCTATAAAGAGAACAAGGATATCCGACTCAATGTTTGGGGCGCTAACATGAATGTACCCGTATGGAAAGACATCATGGATCGAGCATATTTCAACGACTTCTTAGGGAACCAGGGAATGCGGGGTATCGTAGATTATCCTGAACATTATTACACCCGAGGTGACGTGTACTTCGGTTCAGCGATTTACGGGGACCTCTCACGTTCTATGCAGGAAGCCATGGCTTGTGGATGCCCTGTAGTAACCTGGGATACCGATGCGCATGGAGATCAACACGCCTACCGCTATGCTAAGGGATTCGACTTCAAGCATCTAGGGGATACCTTGACGGAAGTAGCTGGAGAAGTCCACGATGATCGTGAGGGTGTAGCAGCAAAATGTCGAAAAATTGCTGAAAAGTACTTCGACGTCAATGAAGAAGCTCGCCAAGTAGTCGATGTTCTAAGACAGGTCGTAGCCAACCAGTAATTACCCAGTATTTACCCATTTTATCCTGAGGCCCTCCTAAGTAAATACTGATATTTATAAAAAATTAGGAAAAGGTTGCTTGAAGCCAGACCGCTGTACCGCTATCTCCGCCCTCTATAATTGGATCAGTCATCACGACATCATCAAATGGCCTGTCTTCACCGAATCCATAGTTTACCCAGAGGAAGAAAGAATCATCTAAGACTTGGGCACTATTCTTGGGTGTGGTTCGCCCATCTCCTTTATAGACGATATCCCCCATTTGAGCTTCTTTCACGTTGACATCTACGGGTTCATACCCAAAAGCGGTGATGTATTTGGCTTTACAGAAGAAGGATTTAAGACTGCTTCCCGCGAAGTAGATTCCGCAGAAATCATCAAAATCGGTTAATCCTGCTATTTGTTTGACATACGCGGTATTGGGCTCGGCTACTGCGAAATCGAGGTTATTAGGCTCGCGGTCAACTAAATCGAATGGCGGTGGCTGTCCAAGTAATTGATAGAGAAGATTCACTAGAATCCAGAATAACGCCGTGAATGGATTTATGTCTCGCCTGAGCTGTGTGTGTTCAAGAAGTCTACCTACTTCTGGCAGTAATCCTCCATCCATTGGTCCGGGCTGTAACACCCTTCGATCTCCTGGAGTAGATGTAATGGTATCACTGAAAACGTGGGCATTTGAGCCAAGGAGTTCTCGAGTCGTTCCAATCTTTCTAAAATACCAACCTAGTGTACCCGCTGTTATCCGTATATTCCCGATACTATACCCCGCTACGAGAGGGCGAATCTCATCCTTAGTGCCCATCGCCACGACTTTACCGATCTCAATTACATCTGTTGGAACCCCATCTATTTGGCTAGGGATTCTATCTGCAAGAGCCAATGTTTCTAGTGGAACCTTTTTCTCGACGCCGACTACTATGACTTCTTCATCGACTTCGACGCCATCCCTGATTCTTTTTCTAGTTTTCTTAGCGTATCCTCTGACGTTCCGTTTACCTTTCAGAATATCTCTGACCTTTTTCTCATTGAATGACAATGCACTCACTCAAGTTTAGCTTGATTAAATAAAAAAGGGTTAGTGGGTTCTAGGTGGGTGTGTACTGTCCTAATAGGTTCTCTATAGAGTCTGTTCCAGCAAGTCCGAGGGCAGCGGCAGCTACATATAGTAATGGCTGAAGCCAATGTGTAGGGGGACCATCAACTGCTACTTGGAGCAACCAGACAAGTACCCCCGCGCACGCGCCTATGAAAGTCTCAACGAGTAGGCTGAGCTCCCATGGTTTCTCGACTGTATCACCTGGCATGATTCCATCTCGACGCCATTGTATAGCAATCCTGAGCCATGTACCGACATCACCCGCGATTAGGGAGAGAATTAATGTAAGATATAGCGGATCCATCATTCTCAATGCAACTTATCATGTTTTTTTAATAAAAGTTTTTTATACAATAACCGGTCTTTTGTCCATCGGGAGAAAACCCATGGCAAAGTCAGCGCCTGAAGTAAGCTTTAGCGCCGGCTCCATCAACTACGGCACAATTGACGTAGGCGGGTCTTCTGCTTGGCAACAGTATAGCATCTACCAAGCTGGAAACAGCACAAGCTGGGCAAATGCCATAAACATGAGCATCAGCTTCAAGGAGAGTACGAATGCATCTGAAGCTAGGAAGGAGAGCTGGGTCCGTGTAAGCACGGTCTCAGAGGACGCCTACATTGAGTCCGTTGGTGGAAACGAGGCATATGTTGGCAGCACATACGCTGCCGGTGGATCAACAGTCGTCAAGACGTTGGTTAGTGTGCCAGCTGGAGCTACGACCGCCGGTAGAGTTGCGTTCTTCTTGCATCACAGATACCAGTATACTGGTTAGTGTTCTTGAAGACTCTTTACCGCTCTCGTAGGTGGCGAAACAATAACGCTCAGCTACTCCAAAACAAGACTCCTCTCCTACGTGGCTCATGGAGCACCGCCTTCGTGGTGAAGATGGGTGCAGGTAGGGGCTTTTTTTAATTTGATCACATTTTAGATCAAGAATTAGATCAAATATTAGATCATAATCAAATACAATAATTTGTACACGTATTATTACAAATAAAACGAATTATGACAATGTTCAACATATATTTACGTTACATACGATGACAACTATGATGACAGATATGTTCAACATAAATGGATTGCCCCGGGGCAATTAGGTTATTACTTGAACTCTCTCGTTCTGCCCCATGAATCCGAGTAATACATTTTGGCTTCTCACCACCATCTCTGCCCGGATCTTTGGTTTCTTAAGGTTGCAGCCGATTCCGTTATGCCTCGTGAAGCAATTTACCACATCTGGGGATTCAACGATGGAGTAAGTGTTTCCTATAATGTCTCGAGTATATTCTTTTTCCAGCGTTCCTTTTGGAATGGGTTCTACTGGTTTGGCGTTGATTCCTTTCAATGTTTTCCTAGTTACTCTAATGAATTTCAGACGCGTGTTGAGGGTGCGAGGATCCATTACTAAACGGACTTGGAGCGGAGGATCAGTATCCTTAACGTAGCAGCCGAGGATTCTCTTAGTTACTTCCGCTGGGGCTTGATGTTTGCTCCCCATTTTCACGTCAAGACCTTCCTCAGTTGCTACAAAGAAAGTGTCAATGAACTGCGACTTCTTGATTGTAAGATGTTTTCCTTTAACTATTCTTTCAACACTCGTGATATCTGTAGGCGCAAAGCCGAGACTCGTCATAACGTTTTCTTCATGTGGGAAACAATCGGCGTCTGTCAGCGTTTGGCCATCATTCATATGGATTAACCAGCGAGGCATATAGTATGGAAGCGGTTCTTTACTGTTTAAATTTTGTTCAGAAACGGTTTCAGTTATCCCAACCATTTTAAACACCATTGGGGAAATTAACTTAGAATGCAGTCTGCAAAGATAGCAAACCACGGAGAGCTTCCTACGCCTAGATACGTTAGGAAAGGGAAATGCATCCAATGTGGTAAATGCTGTCTAAATGAAGACTGTAACCATTTAGAATTTCAAGATGGGAAAGCAGTTTGTTTGATATTTGGCAAACCAGAGAGACCTCTGAGATGTATACGCCACCCCCAACTTCCACCGATCATCATTGAGGGGTGTGGGTATTATTTCATCGATCGCTGGGAAAACGATAGAAAACTCGGATATATGGAGGTATAGTGAATGTCATCTTACGCTGAACTGTATACTGATTTCAAGGTTTCACATGGATTAACGGTTTCCGTTGAGAATTATCTATTAATCAATGCCTGTGATGTTGCTGCTGATTGGAACGGTGAGACACCGACCCTTCAGACGGGATTCTATAAGGAAAACAGCGCCTGTGTAGGATTTGTATGCAGGGGTGATGGGAATAATGATATGACGTTAGATCCAGGTAACTGGGATCTGTCAAACGCATCTCATTTCCATATGTGGTATCTTTCTGCGATTATCTCTGAGTTCAACTGGCTTCAAGTGTTTTTTGGTGATGGGGCGAACACTGGTTACTGGAACGCCATGGCATCCGCTGACTATCCTGGAGGCTGGTTTAACATTGTCTGCGACTATACAAGATCCCCCGATGCAGGAACCCAGCCAGACCTATCTGCTATCACAACAATAGGAATCCGAATCAACCACACGGGTACAGCGAAAAACGCGGAAAACACATGGTTCGATCACCTCTATGTAGGCGATGGGATAATTGCGTATGGCGACTTAGATGGTGATCCCTTCGACTTAGAAGATATCTACGCAGTGGACAGCAATGACACAACCTCTGGACTCGGTTGGGGGATAATGACCAAATATGGAGACGTCTACTATATGGTCGGCAACCTCACCCTCGGGGATTCAACCTTAAACAGCACCCTTTTCCAAGAGACAAACAACATTCTGATCTTTGAACGGAGATACTATAATGTAACCACAACTCAGTTACTTGATTCCATCCTATATGATCTCAGTTTTGTCGGCAACTCCACGAGAGAAACACGCATTCAGTGGGGAGATAAATCAGGTACTGCAGGTATTTCAGGCTGTACTATCAGAGCCAATGACCCTGATCGACCATTCTCCATCACAGCAACAGACACAGACCTCACTCAAATTGGGCTCTACGCAACAACCTTCGACACACATGGCACAATCGATCTTCTACCAGGTAACGCAAACTATGAAGCCCTCGATTGTACATTCGTCAACGGAGTAGGGCAAATCCAGCCAAACACCATGAACTTTGACCGTAACAAGATAATCTCAAACAGCTTTGCTGATGGGGCTGTCCTCTTGGAGTCCGCCTTACACGACATGGATGAAAACACCTATATTAGTAATACCTACGCCATAGAAGTCGAAGTTGCAGGCACATACCCGATACGGGGAGACCAGTTCACAAGTAACGGAGCAGACATCAATAACACTTCAGGTGGCTTAGTAACCATCAACGCAACCGAATCAAACGTATCGACATACACTGGAAACACAGTCATAGTCAACACAGTCTATATAACCATAACCGTTGAAGACCAAACTGGTAACTCGATTCAAGGTGCGCGAGTAGCTGTTTACCGAGAATCAAACGACCTAGAATTGATGAATGAACTCACAAACGCATCAGGAATAGCCTCAGAACCCTTCAACTACGGCGGCTCACCAATAGATATCTACATTAGAGTACGGAAATCCAGCTCACCAGGACTCAGATACATCCCATATGAAGGCCCTGGACAAATCGATGATAACGGCTTCTCCACCACAATAACGCTTGTAGACGACGACATCGCACTCTAATGTATAAAAAACTGTTTTATATCCCGGAACAATTATTTCCATAGTAAAGAGGTTTCAAGATGACAGATGGTTCAGCTAACCTATTCTCAAAGTTCATTGTTGCTAATGCCTCGGCGAATCTAAAAGCGATATTCACAGTTGCGAGAGGATACGGGGACCTGTTCGCCACGTTTACCCTGAAAACAGGCTCCGCTAACTTATTCGCAAAATTCGAGATAAGATACGCATACGCCGAGCTCCTCGCTGATTTCACGGTAAACAACATCGCAGATGACTGGGCTTTTGATGTCAGAGCAGATCTTCTCAGAGTCTACTACATTGGTAGCGGAAACATCTGGACAACTCGTATGCTCTACTCATTCGCACAGGACACCTTCGATGAACAAGAATACATGGATAACCCCGTACCAATGAGCGCGGCTACTCCCGAAGCATTCACAATGATAAACGGATACCACATCTCAGATATCGATACTCAGTATCTAAGAGGCGGAGCCATCTCAACCGATGGATGGGAAGACGAAATTCGTGTTCTCAAATTTAGTGCATCCGGCTATATTCGACCTTTCCTCAGCAGCATCGGTAGGCCAGTAACAGGGCAAACCACTGGAGATACTGGCACACTTCTCGCATTCAACAATGATGGTTTGCTCGTAGGTGGAGCTGATGCGCGTAAATGGTGGATCCGTATGGATGATTCTGGAGACTTATTCGACCAAACTGAAAACGTTGCAGTTGGCGGGGGAACAGGTTTCGGGGCATTAGTGCAGCAGGGCTCAGACTGGTCAAGGACAGGGGAAAACCTATACACGAACCTGTATACGCTAGGTACTCTCGAGGCTGGAAGCCAATCCTACATCTATCAGGGATATGACGAGATCACTTACTGGTGGAGCACAGGGTTCATTGACGTACTCATTAAAGTCCAAGAAATGGGGGTACTTCTCCCCGAAGTAGGTCCTAACTGGGAAGGCGGAGATCCAGGATACGTTATCGTATTCACAAGAGAATACCAAGATCTCTATGACTGGTTCCAAGTAGACTTGAGCCCCGGTGGTCGTCAAGCGGTGCCTCTCGCTACATTCGCAGACCCAGATAACACAACTGCGATAGCAACTGTAGCGAATTATGGACCACAATACGGTGCAGCAGCTTTCACAGGAATCAATGTTGGATGGGTTAATGGTAGCCTCCCCTTCTCAGGTAACGGTGGACAGGATATTGTTGAATCTGATCCCAGCACATGGTGGGTAATCAGAGGCGCAACAAGCGGATTCACAGCTTACGTTATGGGTGGAAGTACAGGTGCAAGTGGAAGCCTCATTCTCGGTAACAGATTGGGTACACCTCAGAACGGTGAAACCGTTGACGTCTGTAAGAAACTCGGATTCGACGCCCTCACAGGAGAATTCACAGTAGGACAAACAGTGTCAGGTTCAGGTTCAGGAGCGTCTGCAACCATCCGAAGAATCGATTATCTATCAGGAGGAACCGTTGGAATCCTACACGTTGGACCAACCATCACAGGTGGACCATTCGTAGATGGAGACACCTTAACTGATCCCCTCGGCGGCTCAGCTACAATGGATGGGCCTCAGACAGATAACACATTCCAAGCAACCGGAGGAACTCTAAACGCAACCATAGTCACCATTAACAAGGACATCCTCGACGGCAACGGGTTACAACCATATAATGTTGTAATCGACATGAATGGCGCCTATATGGATAACATGTATGAATACACGAAAGCCATCATGCAACGCGATTCACAGTTCCAGTGCTTCCCACATGACGAAATCAACGCCACTGAGACTTACCAGATAGGTGAAGAATACATCAGAGCTGATGTAGACTATACGCCAGTTAAAGCCCGACCATTAGGCAGCTTCGCAGGTGGCGTCTTCTTCGGAGCGAGAGGTGTATTCCCAGAAGACATGCACCCCGACGATGTTAGGAACTATCAGGTAATTGACGCTAACGGGGTAACGAGAGATCCTCCAAACCTACAGAGCTATGTAGTAACTGGGCTCGCAGTAGGAGACAGAGTGGCAATCTTCCCCACAACTGGAGACAACACCATTATCAACAAAGCCCAATACTCCATGGTGAACCAGGTACAGGGAGTTCCCTTCATCCGCATACAAGAAGCGATCCCCTCAGATACACCGACAACAGGAGTGATCAGGGTAGTTGAGACAGCATCAGAGCAAGAAGACATCTATGACTACACATCCTATGACACCGCCACAAAGACCTTCTACATCACAGGAACAACCTTGAAAGGATACATCAGTACAGACAAAGCCTACGTTCCATACATGGATCTACTCGCAACCGCATCCACTGAGAGCGTACAAGTAGTCTACGTGTCTAACCGATACGTTGTGGTAAGAGTTAGGAGAAAAGGCATAATTCCATTCGAGATCAAGCAGGAGTTCACATCCTCAGGGATGACACAGGCAGCTATTAGAACTACTGACAGCATAGTAATACTGTGATACAGTGCCTCCTAAAATCCGACTTGGGGAGATCCTCAAGTACTCCCCTAAACAACTAAACACCGCCATCCAGACCAAGCAACGAGAAATTACCACTTTACGGTCAAGCATAACTACTTCTGAGAGAAATATTGAGCAATGGCGCCAATGGAGGCGAAACGAGTTATATCCTCAGGATGTTTGTGACGATCGCCTCGAGAAAGAACAAGCGAATATAGACGCCCTGAAGGGACAAGTAAAGCGGAACCAGACTAAAATCAAGCAGTTCCGAGAATACATTGACATAATACGGGCTAACGCTGCAGGTCCTGAAGCACTTCAGCGGAAACTAGAGCAAATCCAAAACGGTGGATAATTGTTTGGAAAGGTAAAACAGTTAAAACCTGTTACCATTATCTTTATTCTGAGTAACTATGGCAGACGGCAGTGTTGAGCTTTTTGCGTCTTTCACGGTTGACCATGTTCTTGATCTCTTCGCAAAGTTTGATTTGAGGTCATGGTATGAGGATCTAAAAGCTGTATTCACTGTCCGCTACGGCGCAGAAAATCTAAAAGGCGTCTTTAGAGTACCCGGGTTCTGGTTTGATGAAGTACACCGCGAAATCGTTATCGAATATCCCCTAACCTTTGTTGAAGCAATCGACATCTACAGTAAGGCAATGGAGGAATTCGCTAAACGCCCCTTCATGGATGATGATTTACCGATAGAAGCCAGCGGTAAGATCTTGATACGCCCTGGGGTGTATTCGGATATTATCTACCGACTCATCAATAACTGGTTCATTAAACCATGGAGCGGAGACTACCAACTCACCATTGAAGGCACTCTTGTAACTACCCAAAACACCCGTTTCTCATTACCTGATACTCCTGGAAGGATTGAAACCCTTGTAGAAGTGACCAGTCAGGGTATTATCTCCTATCCCAGTCAAGCATTAACCGAAGCAGAGGTTACACAGATAGCTGTCGAGGTGTGGGCTCAGGAAAATAGAGGCTCGAAAATCGATCTTATTCCACAAATGGCGTTTGATGTCGAAGCAATTCGTGATGAAGTTAGAGGTCGTTGGGTGATTAAAAATAATCAAATGCGTTTCTATGATGAAGATTTCCCTCAAGCAAATCTTGTAGCCGTCTATAATCTGTTTGATGCATTGGGCCAACCCGCGGAATCAGGTGTGGTTGAAAGGGTTCCAGTGGACTTTGAGGGTAGCGGTAATCTGTTTGCCAAATTTACCGTGAATCCATAGTTAGGAGAATGATAGAGTGTGTCTGCGACCGTCAACCCGATAATAACTCGAGGGTTTGGTCCGCAGCAGAACCTAATAATTACCCAAGGGTACGGCTCACTGGCAGAGGATATCACACAGGACTTATTCGCCAAGTTCCTAGTTAGACAAGATTACGAGGAATTATTCGCTAAATTCACCGTATCACAGAGCGGTTATAATGATCTCTACGCGAAGTTCACGGTAAGGCAATCTGATTACGCTGAGCTGAAGGCAGTATTCCAGATATCTGGAGCTTATGTGGACTTATTCGCAGAGTTCTATGTACCCTTCAGGGCTTACCAAGACTTACTCGCAGAATTCACAGTAAAGCAGACCACGATACAGGATCTAGCTGCCGAGTTCATTGTCAGACATAGCGACATAGCGGAGCTATTCGCCAGCTTCGAGACCTATCCTGCAGCAGACCTGAAGGCGATACTCGTCATCAGACACACAGTACTACAGGACCTGAAGGCAGAATTCACACTACGGCAACTAACCTCAGAGCTTCCAGCATACTTCATAGTACAGCATTCAGCGATATTCGACCTACCCTCCGAGTTCATAATCCGAGGATTCCGGCTAGTTGCCGATGAATTCAGAATCATAGGACCTAGAATGCCAAGTATATTACCGGATTACAGCGAGTTCGACGTCGAAGATCCTATGCGCCCCGGGATAGCAGCTGATGAAAACCAGATGACGATAGGGGAAGAACAGGAGATCCACACCGATATTACTCCGGAATATGAGAAGAAGGGAGTGAAGAAGAGAAACATCTTCTTCAGGATAAGGAAGGTTTGACATGAGTGCAACAGAAGATCTATATGCAAGGCTCTGGGTAACTAGGCGACCGAAAACACTTAGTGTAATGGCTACAACCACAACCACTCAGGCCCTTACTTATTCAACTCAGAATCTCTGTTTTTACGCCGTTGGGAGACACTGGGCTTTTTATTACACTGAAACTGGAGCCCCAACTTATTTGAGTAGATTTGGGTTCAGGTCAAGCCCCGATGGGGTAAACTGGACAGGGCAGACAGTTCTTGGTGAAGTTGACGGATCAGGGATGATGGCTGCATACTATGACGGAGAATACATGCATTACGCCCGGATACGGACACAGACAGTTCTCTATCGAAGAGGCAAACCTAACCCAGATGGCACCGTGACGTGGAGTGCTGCAGAGCAAACAGTTGTCTATACCCCTGGCGCAGCCACATTCCACCCATATATAGCGGTATTAGAAGGAGGATACCCCGTTGTATCCTATGCACGTAACGAGGGAGGGAAATTCACCCCACGTATAATGATCTCCGATAATAACGATGGAACATGGTCAGGATCTGAAGTTGAGTTTGAGCTAAACGGAGTGACTGAAACTTCTTGGGGAACAAGTGTCCACGCCTTTGGTTCAGGGTTATATGTTGTATATGGGAGAGATGATTACTACCTTTTAGGGCGAGAATATACGACCTCATGGCAGGCTGAGGAATCACCGCTTCTTTATGATACCGCAATCGGCGTCACATGGACTGCAATTCGTAAAGGCAATGAAATTCACGTTGCCTTCGTTGAGGATGTAACATATGATATCTGCCATGGTTATCGTGATAGTGGAGGAACATGGCACACAAAATCCATTATACACGCTGATAACATTGAGTCAAGATCCACTCAGATTGTTCTTGGAATAGATGGTGTTCTCTATGTTTTCTGGTCAGATCTACGCCCAGATGTGATATATTACAAAAAAAGCACTGACAACGGCGCCACATGGACCGATGAATCAGGTAATGACGTGCCCCAGAAATTTGTTGATTCCCCGCTTCCAATACAATCAAGCAGAAGTTATCAGGGTTATGAATATGAGAAGTGTGGACAACTTGCAGGGATGTGGCTTACTGGTACCACGCCTTTCAGTATATACTTTGCCACCATGGGTGCCATTGATGGAACCGCTGACCTGAAAGCCGAGTTCATAGTCAAGAAATGGCCATTCGCAGATAGTTTAACCATCAACACAGGGAGCGTCGCATCGGGAACCCTTCTCGATACATATGAAAATAACGGGGTTATTCTCGAACTTAACGAAGTCTTTCCCGGCACTCCTGCGTTTGATTATGATTTCATTTTCGAAGATATTCCCTATTCTACTTTATCTGCCCTCGTATTGCGGTTAAATGGTTACTATGAGGGAAATCCAGCCCACAATGTGAAGATCCAGCTCTGGAACTATGCTTTTGCACGGTGGGATGACATTACTTCAGCTACCACAGATTTCCCTTCGAGAACATCTGAGTATGATTATAGTTTCAATATACCAATGTCTCCAGGTGCTGGTGGCTTTGACTATATTGACTTTACAGGGCAGCTTAAAGCGAAAATAATCCATACCACTCAGGGCTCCGCTGGTCATCATTTCCACATAGACTACCTGAAACTTGATGACAGCACTTTATTTAGCGATCTAGAATCTCAGTTGATAGTTAGGCAGAAAGCGGATATAGACCTGAAGGCTATCATCGGAGTTGCTCATTGGATAGACTTCAAAGCAGTATTCACGGTTAGGCAGGAAAGATTCGTCAGGAAAAGAATATACTGTAAATTCTCAGTTAGGCAAACCACTTCAACCGAACTCCTAGCAGAGTTCAAAGTAAGCCGAGACACCATTCAGCAAAACATCTTTGCGGAGTTCAGGGTGAATCAGGAGAATGCGTTAGGTGATCTTTCAGCCGAGTTCTATATTCGACCAGACCACTTGCTGATCAAGAAGTTTGAAGTTGAGAAAAGAACTAGACGGAGTAGAAACTGGTTACGCTAGTGAATATGCATTATAATGAAATTGCGCAAACCATCTTCAGATGTAATTGTCCACGATCCGCTCGTAATCTGTCTCCATTGAACTTTAAACGTATAGTCTCCATCGCTCGGAGCTACTAGTCGTCTGCTGAAGGCGTCATATTTCTCGTAACCCTGATATTGAATTGCACATCTTACGTCATTTCCGATCTGCACTTCTCCAGCGCCAAGATCATATACCATCTTGAATCCGTAATTCCAGTTTGCTGCACCCACATTTGGATCTGTTTGGCCGTCATATATGAGAACGAATTCATCACCCGCTTTCACATTAGGTATGGTGATCTCCATTCCTTCCATATCATGCCAAGTTGTATTACTAACAATAGAGTCGTCACCAGTTCCGACCGCACCATATGTATCTATCACATTCCCAACCTCAAAGACTGCCTTCAGATCAGCTGTTAGCTGCCTTAATGTGAATACTGCTTTCAGGTTTTTATGTGGTTCGACTCTGAACTGCGCATAAAGATCTATGGATTCTGGGAGTACGAACGTGGCCTTCAAATCAGATGTTAGCTGTCTCAGCGTGAATTCTGCTTTTAGATCCTCTTTCCCCTGCCCAACTTCAAATGTACCTTTAACGAGTGGCCCATTCCATGTCCTGATCTTCGTCGCATATATTATGCCAAGTTGCCCATTAATAGCCTCCACTTCTGCGTAGAATGTGTTATTTCCGCCACTGTATTTGCTTGGTGCCTCTGTATAGAGGACATTATAGGGTAATGTTGCTAATTTCTCTGGGGTAGTCCACTCTTCATCATAACCTCTGATCCAGTATAAATCAGCGTCTTGGTAGTATAGAATCTGGATTTCGCCTTGGTCTTGACCATACCCAATTGAAATTTGTGGATAGATATAATCTGTTAATCCGTCGGCTAACTCTATGTCAGTTGTCCAATCTCCAAGTCGATCGCGTTTTCGATAATATAGCTTGTCTGTTGTGGCATTATATGATACAACATGAATCGCATCATTAACATCCATCGCCGAGACGTATGTATGTAATGCAATAGGATCAAGCACAGTCGATGTATACGAACCATTGGTTTCAAAAATCCTCTCCCTGAAAGTTGTCTCATTACTTTTCTTCTGCAGGATTAAGACCTGTCCAGTGGGAAGCAAATAGGGCATCACATAGGAGATGAGGTTCGCAGTGTCATATTGTATGTTAAAGTCAGTTACCCATGTGCCATCATTAGTTGAGGATTTAATAACCCATGAACCTGTGGCGTAACCAGGACTCATATCTGTGTAAAAGATCCACGGATATCCGCTGGCATCGGCAACTATTGTGAGGTAGTTAGCACCTACGTCTTTCACCGTTTGGATTGAACCCCAACTTATTGTACCATCTGCTGATGGTGTACCCCTAATGTAATACAAATCATATGGGGTTGCTTCAATCTGATATGTTACATGGAGATACACGCCGTCGAAATATGTTGCCATGTTCGCATAGCGCCCAACATCCGTTACTCCTGGTATCAGAGTCTTCGAAGTCCATCCTGTGCCATCATTTGAGATGAAGCAAAGTTCCCGATCACCAGTTATATCCAAATCTCCTTGACAGTAGATTAACCAATGTCTTCCTAACGCTTGGAATGATTTCTTAGCATACTGAGAAATCAGTCCATATGGGTCTCCGCTACCCCAGTTAAATGGTGCTGTTTGGGCTGCTTCTACGTATCCACCGATTAAGGGCAATCTTCCAGGTTGGGTTTGTCTAAGTATTATTTCTGCAGGTAACTCTGCTCTGAAATGATTATAGAAGAATTCTGCTGGAAGTTCATTATACGTTGTATGTCTGATTACCATGATTCCTTTGACGTCTGTAGGGCCTTTTGGTAATCCATAGAGTCCGTCTAAGTGTCTGATTCCCGCTGAGTGATATGTCCATAGGAATCCAGTTATCTGGGTTTTATCTGGTCTGGAACCGTCAATATCTACTTCCTGTAAGTCTTCCCACCAGAGTTCTACCCAAGTCCAGTCAGCGTAATCAGGGAATTTACCTATCCATGCCCCTGTTGGTGTGAGGATTTGGATGTCCACATGACCTCTTCCAGTGCCTTCCCAGAAGAATCCGATACCGCCTTGATCGGAAAGATCATAGATCAACCTTACCGCGAATTTACAGAATAGATTATTTGGAGTGCCGTTATTGAGGTTGGTTTCAAACTCTGAGAATAAATCCTTTGATTGTGGTATCGGTATCCAGAAACTGGCGTAGAGATTAGCTGAATCCTGTCCAACATGGAATATGTTTTTTAGATCCGCAAAATCCTGTTTAATCCTGAATTCTGCCTTCAGATCGGCGCTACCTCTAGGCGGAACATAGAATTCGGCGAATAAATCCACCGTAACATCCGGGCTCATATCGAGGTTTTGAACATAGCCTGTGGTGTAATAGTTTCCAGCAAGGTATAGGCTCTGAGGCACCATGACATAGCGGTATGAGTCTCCGATGTTGCAGGTTGTCGTTGAGTCGCCGCCTACTTGGATTGTTCTCGCTGCGTCTGAGAAAACTCTGAGAATGAGATCTGTACCTGATCTGATGAGTGTGCAGTAATACTGTGTGGATAAACTTATGACTATATCAGAACCAGCGGATGTGCCTCCTACTCCATCTCTTTGACTTATCCATACTACTCGACCAGTCGCTGAGTTTCCTTCAAGCATCACGTTGACCATTTGGTTGTCTTGACGGGTATCATAGAAGTCTCCGAGTTCATTTTCTACGAAAGCTATTACATTCACTCGATTTGTGCTGCTACTGGATAGTGGGCATACGCTGACATAAAGTTCAAACTCTATTCTGAAATTAGTCCAGTACCCTAATCCGTAGTCTTTGTAGAGATATGTGTTATTGTCTGCTCTGTTTATGCTTGTGAATGTGGATCTTGTAACGGTCTGGGTTAGTCTATTACTGGGATCATTCTCAATCCACGTTGTAAAGTCTTCATAACCCATTAGACTTCCTCCCAGACCTCTGTTTCATCGAGATCACCGTCCATGCTCTCGAAATAGACTTCTCCCCCATCGGGCCAGTAATTATCTGCGTCAACTGCTCCAGCTAGGAATCTCCAAACCTCTTGCTCTTCATCCCATTTATAGCAGCATATTTTGAGATCTCCATCTGAGTTTATCGTCCAGTATACCCGTATTTTATGCCACGCGTTGACTTTTATTCCACTAAATGTGTTGAGGGTTGTAACTGCTCCCCCTACTTCTCGCCGTATTCTACAGGAGGTGCCTGCTTTATTGAATTCTACGCGGTAATGGTTACTCGCGTCTTGGTATCTGAGGTATATGTTGAAGTAGTTGTCTATTGGCGTATCTTCTTGGTATAGCCAGTAATCATCAGGAGATGTCCTCCAATCCATCTCTACCTGTGTCCATGTTTCACTGTTCAACCTAAAGGCGGTTTCAATGTACCCTGTTTTCGGCGTTTCATCGTTTAGGGTTAATCCTGGTCTATTCCCGTGTGCAGCCCCGATTCTATGTGTGACATATGATGCTTTTGACCAGTCTTTTAGCCGTAGTGACGCTGAGCCGGAGTAGGGATCATCTGTGTTGATATCCCACCATCTCTTGTTTTTGAAGGTCCATTTCTGGTTTGATGGCTGAAGCATGACTCTGATGATTGGTTTATTATCGTTTGATGATTCCCGTGAGTAGTATCGTAGCTCATTTTGGAAGTTGTAATACGTGTAATCTGTTCCAATCGGGAAAGGCGGATCTGGGTAGAGGAAAATGAACATACCGTGATTATTGTATGTGCCATTCAGCCAGCCGAGCATAAGCGTGGATAAGTCTATTTTGTCATAGGTGGCGTTTTCCCATGAGAAGCCTATTCCATCATCTGGTTCAGCGTAGAATGAATTATTCCCATGGACTCTGTTGAAAGTGAATCCGACTTGTGAATACCCCATACGTCGATAATTTGAGGTGAGCTCTGTCCAAGTACCACTAGGATAAACGCCTGTGCTGCTATGAGGGTAAGCCAGGTTTTCTGAATGGCAGCCACCCATGACTACGGGGCTACCTCTTTCATCAATATATTTGCAGTCAGGCATTCGGTAGATCTTAATTGGTCCTCCAGGAATGCTTCCTGATTTACCGTAACGGTATATCTCTTGCCTAGCCCACCCGAATCTTGTTAGATCAATGCCACCAAGGTCGTCAAGACCCCATTTCATCGCTATGGTTGCATAGTATCTATGGCGTTGACTTGGTATTTCACCGGGAAGCCATCCTTCAAATGAGCTTAGTCCATAGTATTCTAGATTACCGTAGTTATCATCTGAATAGTAAAATCCGCCTGCTCCAAAGTTTTCGTTGTACTCCATTCTAAGGAAGTTATCTTTCTCTATGTCTGTGTAGTCAATAGTGTATTCTTCATATCCCTTCCAGTTATCATCGATGAGCCGAACGAAGTCACGTCTGATTCCTTCACATGGCTCCTCTCTTATTGCGTTAAGATAGACTGGTTCATAGAGCCAGCCAAAGGTTACTTCTTTGAAGCCCTTATCAACGACTTCTGATGTTATTTTGAGGCTGTCGGTTCCAGATGCTTTCTCTACGTTATCATTTTCAAAGACAGGCCACCCGATAAACCCTGCCCCCGATAACTCGAGGTGGTTTAACCAGTATTTGATGCCATCATCTATGATTGGATAATACGCATCCTTGTTTCTTCTAGTGGGTAGGTAGAAGATCGCTTTAAGCTGGGCACTGCCTCCAATCCAGAACTCTGCAGGTAAATCTATCGTGTTGCTGTACCTGACTATGAATTGAGCTGGTAATTCCTTCTCCGCTGAATGCTGGATTATTGTTTCTGCAGTAAGATCTTGTGATTCTGTGTGTCTTATGACGCCTTCCGCGGGTAAATCATGGATTGCGGTGTGTCTGACTATGAACTCCGCGAGCAAGTCGTTGTATGGGCGTGTTAGGAATAGTTTATGGAATAAGTCTCGAGAACCTTTTTTCCTAACTATGAATTGATTAAAGAGATCAGCTGAACCTGATCGAGCGATTTTGAAGTCTGCGAATAGATCAAGCGTGTTTGCATTCAGTACGCTGAATTCTGCTTTCAGGTTTCGTTTACCGTAATTGACACTGAATTCTGCCTTCAGGTCTTCTTGCCATTGTTTAACTGTGAATTTAGAGAATAAGTCGAGCTGCCCTTCTCCAATGTGGAACACTGCCTTCAGGTCTCTTGAAGCGTCTGTTGCTAGATCATACGTGGATAGAATCGAGAACTTGTAGGTTCTCTGCACCCCACCTATCATTGGATCATAACTCGTGAAGCTACCTACTGGTCCTGAACCCATACTTCTCTGGAATCCTTTGAGGGTAGCGTCTGGGATCGTGTACCTTGCTCGAGCTGCTGGCGCCCGGTTAGCCCAGACAAGTATGAAGTACTCTGTACTAGGTTGCAGAATGGGTTTATCAACGAATGGCAACGACACCCAGTAAGGCACATCGGGATCGCCTGTTAATGGCCCTACTAAACTTGTTTCTTCAAGTAGAGTTCCTGGATAATTGCCACCAGTGACTGTGTAAATTGCGCCTCGTGCATACTGTGTCAGCACGCCTTTTCTATAGAAAAACTCGATGCTATCCGCTACCTTCAGTTTATTTGTCGTTAGGAACTTGGTTCCGAAAATATATCCCTGAGTATAATTTAGAATCCTATCCCCTCTAACGCCGAAACCAAACGCATTGACTAGGGCACGTTCTTTGAAATCCGCACTATCCTGCCCGACTTCAAAATAAGCCGACAGTTCTTCATAACCTGGTCTTGTGACTTTTATTAATCCTTTAAGCTCCTCTTCTCCAGTATGCCGGACACTTAATTCAGAGAAAAGCTCGCTTACAGCAGATTTTCTAATCGTTGTCTCCGCGAAGAGGTCTTTTGACGCATCTGCACCTCGGAAGAATTCTGCCTTTAAAGCGCTTGAACCAGCGTTACGGATTACACCAATGGCTTTGAGGTTCTCTGAAGCCGCATGTGCGATTAACGCTTTTGCGAATAACTGAGCTGAGCCATGGTATGGTATTGCGAATTCTGCGAACAAGTCTTTTGACGCATCTGCACCTCTGAAGAATTGGGCAAACAGATCTTTTTCATCAGAGTTACGCACCAAGAACTCTGCTTTCAATTCTTCGAACGGTGTTTGGACATCGAATTCCGCGAATAGATTTGCTGATGCGTCTGAGGCTCCCCCGTAGTCGATGTCTAAATCTTCTAGGGTGAAACGCATCGCTCTGGCTGTTAATGCCTGGTCGTCTGTTCGAACTGCGTGGCAATACTGGAAAGTATAAGATGCATTATCAAGGGTGATTGGAACTGAGCCAAGTAGGCTGGTGTAAGCTGCATCATCGTAGACGTCCATCGTGAGATCAAGACCATCCCACGTAACCTCGATATAGAAGACCGTGTTTGGATCCGAATCACCATGGGAATAGCTATCTCCGTTGAATACGTCTCCTGAGGTGTTCTCGATGACCGCCATCTGCCATTCGTCAGGAACATTGTTATGTCGGGCTCTGGTGTTTATGGATGGACCAGACTCGTTTCCAAAGTCCGTGAGTTCGTTGTTGAATGTCCAACACATCGCCCTCCCGTTGCCAGCGTATGACTCTAATGTTATTTTGTATCGAATGACTCTAGGCCCTGAGATGTTTCCAGCGCCAAAATTATAATATAGATAGGCGGTCTCATCGAGATCCGCGTCATATATCTGAACTGAGCTTGCGGTGATGTTTCTGATACGGTTTGCAGGTATGTCAACTTCAGTGTAAGTTGTAAGATCTTCAGTCGTCAACAGTCTCCAACTCCCTGATTTCTTTTTGCAGGAGCGAGTATTCCTGTTCTACAACATTCGACCAAGCGGATTCTTTCTCTAATGTTCGTATTTGGCTGCGAAGTGCCCAGATGTAACTGTATCTCTGCTCCAAAGTGGTATATTCAGCGGGGTATCGAATTCGATCTTTCAGGGTTTGAAGTGGGAAATCTTTTGCCATTAACCGGATAGTATTTCTGCTTCCATTAAATGCCCTCAATACTTCTGCTCTGTCTGCCTTCCACTGTTTTTTGAACTTTAACCATTCGCTTTCCGTTATTTCTCCATCTCTGAATTTCTTACCCATTTCATTATGTTGACGCCTGTAAGCCTCTACTCGCCGTAAATTTTTCCCGAAAGTATTCTGTATCATAGAGATTGGAAGGCTCATTGATTGTAATTATTGACACGTATTATTATAACTGTTTTATATCTCGAAACAATTAATTCCATGAGAAGCCTTGGCGAAAGAAGAAGTATACCGTGGAACCAAGAGGCGATTCGAAATCTTCATCACTGACTTGGATGGAAACGCGCAGGATCCTGATGAATGCTACGTCTTCTTCGAGAAGCAGGGTAGCTATGGATATGATTCCCCTAGCCCAAAATATGCCTGTAAAAAGACGGGTACAACAGGGTTCTGGGGTGCTGATATAGCGATATCTGAATCAATGACTCTCGGGGACTGGATAGCTAACTTCAACTGGTATACTCCTTTAGAGGATTGGAATAGTTCACAGTTTGCATTCGTCGTGGCTGATAAGCGAAGACCATGGATAAACCGTGATCACAGAACCATAGCCCCAAATAAACAGGTGATTGAATGAGTGCCACAGAGGATCTATTTGCAGAATTTGAGGTAAACCAGAGCAACGGTTCAGCCGATCTATACGCACGGTTCCGAATCTACCCCATCTTCTCAGGTACTCCCAGAGTCATATTCGCTAAATTCTTTGTAGGTTCAGATGGATCACAAGACCTCTACGCAAAATTCACTACACAAGCAGTTCAAAACTTAAAAGCAGAATTCGTAGTCAGGCAATCTGGATACGCCAACCTCTTCATGGAAATGCGTATCTATGTGTTCTTCGGTGAAGGCTGGGCTGATAAGAAGGCGGTATTCCTAGTTACACGCCCAGGAGCCGAGGACCTCTTAGCCGAACTCACTGTCAGGCAAAACGGTTCAGCAGACCTGAAAAGCGTATTCACGGTTAGACACAGCGCGTCAACAGAATTGTTCTCAGAGGGAATTATTCGACACTCAGATTATGAAGATCTCTTAACCGAATCCATTATCAGACATACTGCAACACAAGATCTCGCAGCTCAGGTTATAATTCGCCACAGCGCGTCAATAGACCTATTCTTCAAAATGGTGATTATTCCAGCCGTTAATCTCAAAGGCGTATTCACTGTTAGACATACAACCAGTGAGAACCTGAAGGGATTCCTCTATGTCCGACACCCCTTCTGGATGTGGACTACAAGAAGATACATTAACGGAGTAGTTGACACGGTTGAGGACTTAATTGGAGACGCGAAACTGGAATACGTCATCGAAGGAGTTATGGAGGATATACAAGGATTCCTCACAGCCAACCAGATAGAATACGATAATTGGACTGACATCACATTAGTTCCTGTCCTGATTAGGAGAGCTACAACATATGGAACCGTAGCAGCTCTGTACGCTCGACATAGCAGAACCTTCAGAAGCCGAGTGATTCCCACAGTTGCACCAGTAACCGTTACCACAATAGGTGATGATGAACGTGCAATGATGTATTGGACTAAGAAACTAGACACCGCCCTAGCAAATTATCTGTCATCAGTAAGCAGCCCAATATTCTGGGTTAGCACGCAAGATGAGGAACCGCTATTCACCATGGGGGATATACCATTATCCGAGTGGAACCCCGCAGATGATCTAGAAGAATGGCACACATGGCTTAACCAGAGGTCCTACTAATGTCAATAAAAGTTGAAACCCGTGGACTTACCCAGATGAAGACATTCGCATCAGCGGCTCAAAATATTCCTAGCTGGGCTTTCCCGATAGTAGTTGAGGAAATGCGTACAATAGGAATAGCAGCTGGGAAAGTAAGCATAAAGGAAACCACTGGGCAAAGTAAATACGGGCTAACCTCTACCACTGGTAAACTGCATGACACTTTCATGGGTTTAACTCACGAGATCTCGAAAGAACATCTAAGAGTCGAAATAGGTAGCCCCTTAGATTATGCGAAATATGCTGCAGTTGATACAGGGCCTGTAACTCAAAACGAGGCGGTGCAGATTGTTCCACACCCTGTTCGTGATGGATATATCCCTCAGGCGGGATGGTTTTTCATCGGAATCAGGCCAGTCGTTAAAGGGCATCCCTTTATGCAGGCAGTACAAGATAAAATTGAGACCGAGTTAGATCCAACTATCTCCCGAGTAATGGGGCAGGGATGGAATAACGCGGTCAATAAAGGAAAAGGAGCGCCACCAAGCCCATGAGTGATCCATATGTGAATTTAGAGGACCTCTTTGAACCTCTTATTGAAGCCTTTAAACAGACTTTGAGAGATATGGAGAAATTTGATAGAGTAAGTGAGGGTGAAGAACTCTACGAATTAATGAATCAGGAAGCATGGGTGGTTCCAGGAAGAGACCGAATTGAGTCCGGTGGGATGCATATGCTTCGACATTTTGTTGAAGTAAATGTGATAATCTTCAACTCTGAAGGGGAAAACGCGTCTCAGAAAGATCTTAGGCTATTAGCGGAAGAAGCCTATAACAACCTCATGGCAGATATCACCCATGGCGGTACATGCCACTGGGCGCTTCCTACTCTGTTCCACCCGGGGTATGTATCAATCGGAGGCACCACTGTAGTAGGTGTATTGATTCAATTCCTCGCTCACTTCGAACAATTCTATCCCCTACCTTCCTAAACTGTTTTAAACGTCTAAGACGAAACTGTTCCATAAGGAGAAACAGATATGTCGATCCAAGGCGGGTTTGAAACCAATATCTACGAAAGCGCAACTAAAACTGGTAACGCTACTCACATCGGCATTACTACGAGGATAAGCCCTGTAGTTGAGCCGAATAATATTGACGCCCGCGGAACAGGTCGCAGAGGTCTCTACAATGTTCTACTCGGAATGATTGAACCGCAGATCACCCTCGAAATAGCCCTTAATGACAAAGATTTTCTCAGTAATTATCAAGATGGCCAGACAGCAATTCCTTTCCTTCACTTGAAGTCGGGGTCAATCGGCATCACGTATACTAATGTCTACATTAACAGATGCTCCGTTACGTCAAGACACAATGAAGCCATAGCAGTTACAGTTGAACTCTGGGCTGAAGAAGGTGAAACATTAGCTGCAGCATCATGGGGAAGTCCAAGCACAGTACCGTATCGATGGCTAGACACTGAATTAATCTTAGACTCCGTTACTGAAACACAGTGGTGGGAGTGGAGATACGACATCAACAATAACCTACAGAGGTTAGGGGATGTCGATTCAGGTGGTACAAGAGAAATCGTTGCACGTCATAGGGTTGTCTCAGGTTCCCTTGTGAAAGATCTTCGGAGCTGGTCAGAGTTCATCGACATGATGGACACTTCATCTGAAGAAGGTCTTGTGGCGTTTGAGATGACAATTGATGGCACTACGGTAATCAACTCTGATGGTAGATGGGGTAGAATCGAAGGACCAACAGGGCCTGAAGACTTGATCGCAAAACGTTTTCCCTTCACACTACTAGATGTAAGCTGATAGTCTATGTTAGAGAAGGAGAAAACTGTTGAGATCACCGCAAAAGAGGCGCCATTCGCACCAGAAGAGCAGCTTGGAATATACAAGCTAAGGCGATGGTCATGGTATGAGAAGCAGGTGTGTATGCAGAGAGCAACTAAAATCATTGACGCAAAGAAGGGGTTAGTCGAGACTCCTATGCCAGATTACAACACCCACATGATAATCATGTGTCTTGTTGAGTCACCACTTGAACTTACAGGAGACCCTGCATTAGACTTCGAGACAATAAAGAATCTCGACGCTGATGTGGGTGACTTGATATTCCAAGCGGGGCAAAGCATCAATATGGTTACACCGGAAGAAAAGGAGGATTTTTGAGATCCGCCCGGGTCTACAAAAGTCATCCCTACATAACGTTGCTCTGGGCGTGTACACGGCTCTCAAGTTTACCTGATCCAACCAAGCCTGTCTGGGAGCAGGATGCGAAGATCTTGGAGGTACTAATGATGGTGGATAAGGAGGTAAACTCTGAATGAGTGCAGGCGGAGGTTCCATTAGATTTAGTGGATACTTCGATTTCTACTTCAACTCAATTCAGACAGGTGGAGATGTTACACAGAATATCACCATCATAGATCAAAGAGTACAGAACTTCACTGAAACCATAAACAAAAATAGTGCATCTACAGGTGCTATGGGTTCCAGTTTAAGGCGTCTAGCACTTGACTTCAGATTAGTTTCAAGTAGCGTAAGACAGATAGTTAGATCCTTAGGGCTTCAAGATACCATAGTTGGGAAAGCGGCTGATGGAGTGGTGGTTCTCGCCAGCTCTATAACTGGCATTATCTCGGCATACAATATCTGGATGCGGTTGAATACCACAATGGCTGGACCAGTTCTCGGTGCAACTATGATGGCAATATCGAAACTGACTCCAGTAGTTGCCTTCTTAACCGCGAATTTATTGCCGTTGATAGCGATCCTCGCGTTGTTAGCTGCCGGAGTGATCGCTGTTAATTACGTCTGGGAACAGACTTCAGGTATTCGCCGTTATCGTGAATCTATTCAATCCCTCGAGGAAGATGTTGAAAGCCTAGAAGGAAGCCTAAGATCTCTACGGTTAGAGCAAGGTCAACTCAGTGTGCAGAGTGCAGCGTTAGCAGCAGAGCAAGCGAACCTCGATGCACAACTCGCTACAGGTACAATTACCGCAGAGGAACACGCTAGGCAAACCGAGATGATAGACGCGAATAGAGCAGTATTAGGGGCTCAGACCGCTGAATTAACCCTCAACGAGCAATACTATCAATCACAGCTAGATCAAAGCAAAGCCTCAATCGAAGACTACCAGCAAGCAATAGATGACACAAATCAAGCTAGATGGGATATCCTTACAGGTAAGACGGGAAGAGGCGCAGGTCCATCAGGTATGCAATCAGGTCAAAGCGGAGTGCAGAAAGGACCAGGGATCTTAGATTATTTCTGGAGTCTGCTAGGGTTCCAGTCTGGGGGAATCGTGTCTGCAACTGGCCCAATAATGGCTCATGCAGGAGAACAAGTGATTCCTGCAGGTGAAGTAGGTGGTGGCGATGTGAACCTGACGTTAAGCCTTGCAGGTGCTCATATCTATGGTAGAGAAGGAGTAGAGGAAGCACTGCAAGTTGGCGGTGAGAAACTTAGGAAACAGCTTGAGTACATGAGAAGACCTAGAACGAGGTGGTAAACTCATGTCAGCAACTAACCTCACAATCGATATCGAAAAAGCATTCCCGGGAGTAGACGGAAACCCCACCTATGCTTCAACTAATGAAATCTACATGAATGCAGGTGAAATTATTCCACCATATTCTGGTTTAGAAGTTCATTACAGGGTATCAGGGCAGCTTACTAGCGGTGGTAGCCCCGTACCGAATAAAATCATCACAGTCACTTATGATGGATACACCTTCGCTGTACTCTTAACTGATAGCAACGGAGAATATGAAACTGAGAGAGGCATAATTCGTACACCAGGACCTTACACTATGACTGCTACATTTGCAGGTGATGGCAGCTATCTCACAAGTTCAGCGAACAAAAACTTCACCCTCAAACTGATCCCCACGAGCATAACGGCGAATCTACCAACAAACTTTCCCGAAAACCAGCATATGGTAGCGAAAGGAAAAGTCATCGTAAACTGGCCTGAATGGTTCTATGATGGAAAACCTGTTGAAGATATGGATGTTGAATTAATTCTAAATAACTTGACAACCGTAGACACGGATACAACAGACGCTAATGGAAAATTCAAAACCACTTACTTGTGGACAAGCTCAGGCTTAGATAACATCCAAGTTGAAGGACAAGATACCACTATCTATGAGGGAAGCAATTCAGGAACCGTTACAATAGGAATTAGAGATCACTGGTACCCTCAACCCGAAGAAGTGGAAACAGATTGCTATGCATGGGTTTTATGCGTTGATCCTAACGGAATCCGAGCCGGACCTATGTACTATATCCTAGATGACGCAACGGTGAAACCTGGAATAACGGATAAAGTAGGCACTTTCGCTGGACAGCTAAATGATAATAGGAAAGTTCGTGAAAGCGATAGCTTTGTTCAATATGATATGTACCTTCTAGGAGAAAACAAATACTTCATCCTCGATCAAGACGAGTTCTGGATAGGGTTGCAGAGGGGACCTGTATCTAAACGATACGATCCGGAAAACCATTCATGGGCTCCGTCAGGTGGAACCGATGGAAAAGGTTCGGGAATCCACTGGTTAATGGGCGGATACATCTCAAAGAGGTACTATACACGCGCAGCGAAGGGGAGAGTAAACGCGATATTACTCGGGAAATGTTATCTCGACGTCTGGAAAGACCAGTTATTCGGAACTGATCAAATACCTCGAGACTACGCTGAGCCAACTTCTTTAGATGTAATAGCCAACGATGTACTTGCAGACGTCAACGCACAACAGACAGATGATTACAAATATACAACTCACCCCGTTTATTGGCAAACCCCCACTGCACAGGTAATAGTCAACGTATCTTATGGAGACACAGTTATTGTTGTAGATGATGTCTCAATCTTCACTATCGGGGATGTAATTAGAATCTCTGATGCTAACGGTTCCGAGGATCTTCAAATCACAGGGATTACAGATACAGCGTATTTACAGCAGCTCGACGTCCAATCGTATCCAACCGTTGATCCAACTAATCCGGGCATTCAAAACATCACTGGATATGATAGTGATACCGCGACAGTTTCACTTAGAAATGGATTAATGAGCATCACATGGCAAAAAGAGTACGTGGATGAAAACTCATTCGACATAATGCAAGAAATGTGTCAGGAAGCCATCTATGAATTCAGAATCAATTATTTGAAACAGGTGATGTTTTACTCAAAAAGCACCCCACCAGAGGCAACTAACACCGATATCCGGTATAACACAAACATCCGACATGTACCTGAAATCGTGATGGGTGACACTGAGAACGTTATCACAGATGTTCTAGTTAGAGATGGATTACCTGCCACAAGACCAAGCAATCCTGATTTATGGTGTAGTGTACCCGATTACTGGTATGAAATAGGTAACTCAGGACTAAGGGCATATGGGTATGTATTAGGACCTGCACCCCCAAACCCAGTTATTGAAGCATACACCGACTCTTCCCTGATCTTTGATGATGAAAGCCGCCCAGCATTATGTTTCCAACATGAAGGATTACAGCCAGACTTCCTGCTACACTTAGGTTATCGTCTCGCTGATAGTGCCTTGGGCGGTGGCGCCACAGTCCTCTCAGCTAACATGGATTTAGATCTCAGAACCTATAGACGACTCAAATTCAAATGGAGACATCTTACTTGGAATGGGGTAAAACCTAACCACGTCACATACGCTATAACTGACAATGTTTACGCAGTACAACTTCACACCACGCTAAATGACAAATTCATGTATTACTTCGGTGAAGGCACACAAATAACTCTCGGACACTCTAAGAACGATCTCATTGAAGCAACACCAAGCACCGTAGGCATCCCTCAAGACACAGGATACAAATTAATAGATTTACTATTACCTGAACCAGATGACGAAGGAGGCATCAATCTAAGCGATGTCGATGACATGAAAGGCTGGACTTATGTAGGTAATCCTGATCCCGTTGAAATTAACTGGATAAGTTTTGCAGTGAGGCTGCCCGAAACACCGCCAAACAGTGGATACGCTAAAGGTAGTGGATATAAAACACTTGTAACGGTCTCGCCTTCTGCTGGAGCTAACCATGTTCAAGTTGACAACCCTGAAAACTTAGCAGGATTCCAGAGCGGTGCGCAGACAAATGAAGTAATTCTACGAAGACCTATAGACGCCGAGATTGACGGAGAAGGCGTGCAGATAGGTGTCATTCACCCTAGAAGCGCACCTACAAGTGAAAACATACGGTTAAACGCCCCGTTGATTAGTGGGAAAAGCACAGGCGACCCCCTCCGTGTATTGGCTGGGAAGACCTTTTGCTTCAGCCAACTACGATTCGAGAGGGATTTCCAAGGTATAGGAGATAACGCGTCAACACTAGGACCTAGGCGATATCGATTATACCAGGAAGAGCAATTCGATTTCAAATCACAAGCCGACTCAAAAGTAGAGGAAATATTAAACGTGGAAGGTGTTGCCCGTAAATGGGTGAAAGTATCAATCGACGGGGATCCTGAGAAAGAAGTTGGCACTAGAGTCCAAATATATCTCGATCCTACCTATGGCTACGTCTTCCAGAACGTCGGCATGTTAATCGATGACATCCAATATACTTTAGAGACCGTAGACTTGGAACTAATCTTGACTTTGACACCGCTTAACATCTCTCCAAAGGCGAGAGAAGTCGATGAATTTAACGTAGCGGATAGAACCAACCTAGATTCTCGGAGAAGAAATAATAGGGGCAGAAAGAACTTCATTGAAAGAGGAGGTGGAGCAGGTGTCCGATAACGTGGAAGATGCATTGACAAACCCTATCTGGATTAAGAAATTCGCCCACTGGTCTACCATGCAAAAGGGATGTATTGCAGCTCGAGGTCCTAATGGAGTTTATTGCTCATGGGCGGGGCGAAACTGTGGATACGAAACTTGTCCACGGCGAATCTTTGAAGAAGTTACTGTCGATCCAAACAGCATTAAACAGCCGACACCTCCACCTAAGATTAAAAACCAGATTCAAACCCTTCAAAACACAAATAAAGAACAGGCAAAGATAATCCAAGATCTCACTAAACGTGTTGAAGAATTAGAAAAAAATAGGGTTTAGAATATTTTAGCAGCGACTTTTGTTCTGTTTCCAGCTTTAAGGAATTCTGTTTCAGCGTTTTTGATGTAGAGGGCTTTCATCGCTAAGGTATCTAGGGGTGGTAATCCACTCCATTTAGAGTGAATGCAGATTTCTTCTATGAGCTGGTCTTTCTCATAGCGTTGCACTCTTTTACTCTCATCAACCTTTACAATGTAGTAAACTTCTGGCTCTGTCTCCAGTTTCAAGTGACCATGTTCATCGAAGAACTTCATCTCCTCAGGGCTTAGGCAACTTTCTAGGAATTCGAGGCTCTTAGCTGCTATCTGATCTAGGAGTTCAGGTGTCATTGATGGGATATCATCTAATCCCCAACGCTCCTTCATCCTCTTTAACGCCTGTTCCTTACTCTCAGGTAATAGGGCGTTTAGTCTCTCCCTAAACCTGATCCGTTGCTCTTCGAGTTCCGCTATCTTCCGTGGATCCCAAGGTGGTACGTGTCCTATGTCTTTCATCATCTTTTTCTGCATTCGATGATTCATGCGTAGGAAAGCGTAGTCATGCCCGATTCGTTCCAGCCACTTCATGAAGGTCTCCGGGGCAACTTCCTGCATCTCAGGTATTGGTCCGAAATTCACTGTATCCTCTGTACCGCCTTCCCATGTGTAGTAGAAGTAGAAGTTCTTAGTTTCACCCCAGTCCGTTCCAGCGGTTGTTTGCTCTAGATTTATGGTGACTTTTACCCATGAATGGTGTTCATTTCCCCATGAGATCTTATGAGGCCAAGGATTAGAGTCTACTTGGAATTCGGCTACTTCTTCAGGTCCATCTCGCCACTCATAGCCATCGAATATGGACTGTTTCAAACCTGTCCAAGATACTAGATAACTGTCATTAGCCGTTGACACGTTGGCTTGTGAATAACTTGCCGCGGTTCCGCTATCTGAGGACATGGCGTACATCCAGCTCATATTTGCTCAACTCTCCTTGTCATTACCTGAGCGAGATCTGGGTGATCCAGTTGATGGCTGACGTGGATTACTTCGACCATTTCACCACAGTCGATTACAATAGTATCTCCTTTTTGTGGGCATACCGCTCTCGTCATGGTGTGAATATGTTCCCAATCCTCATCAGGGAAATACTGGTAAGGAAGATCCTCTGACTCGATGTTTCTAACCGTTGCGAAAATCGTGCTGAAATCATCCATCATTTTCCCGCTGTCACGAACACCTGTTTCACTCCACGAGTGACAGATCCCCTTGATATATTCGAGGCGTTTCCTCAGATTATTCTCCTTCTTAGTGACGAAAAACGCTACTTCGATCGTATCAATACCTCCAGTTCATCTTCATATCCACAGTGAGGACAGTAAATGCCCCGGGGCAATCCGTTTTCATCTACGGGTTCCCCTTTCATTGGTTTACTGTGATCTATCGGGGTATCTAGAGAAAGCTCGTTTGCTCGCGCTTTTCTTCTATTGAATAGAACTCTTCCGGGTTCACCAGGGTTCTTATCAGGATCTATTTGACCGGGAACCGAGTAATGCGCCTTTGAATGTTCTTTACCACATGAAGGGCATTTCCAGTTTGGTGGTGGATATTCCTGTATTAAGCTGCTTGTGTTCCCCATGTTCCTGCCTCCTGAAACACTGCTTTCCAGTTACATTTGTAGTAGTCTTTCTGACCATTAGGGCATGGACAACCTTTTTCGGTTCCAAGTGTCGGACACCCATTACAGAACCTGTCTATAAGTTCTTGTTGTGTAGGCATAATCATCCCCTTATCGGTGGTTGAACAACCTTAATTCGACTGGATGTGAGAATTATCTTCTCAGCGGTTTCATCAAATTTGTTTATCAGTTTTCCGACTTTCTCACCTTTCTTGAAAGCGAAAGCGTGGAAACCCGCGTCGATTTTCTCCTTGAACCATGCTATCATTCGCTCTAGTTCTCCTGGTTTATCAGGATCCCATTCAATAGGTTCATGGCCTAAAAATGGGTGTACGAAGTCTACTGTTATCATTTAGGTTTCACCGTGAATTTAGCCTTGGTATCTACTGAACCTCGTTGTCTTATGTTCATTTTGGCGTGAATGTCTTTGTATTCGTTGCTCTTTCTACCTGTTCTGAGGTCAAGTTCTGCAAGTGTCTGAAGTAAATCAATATCCGCACGCATCTGATCAAAATCCAGTTGCTTCGCATTCATCCTTATACCTCTAACGTAAGGTGGCATTACCCATGGTCTATCGTCAAGATAGTCTGCAACTTCCTCTCGCTGTCTATCATTAAGTATCTTTTTAACCAAAGCACATAACCTAAAGTTTCAGATTTTAAAACTTTTACTATCGCGTTTCGGAAAGTGAAACGCGGGTATTAAATAGCTTCGGGATTAATGAAACTCGAGCCCTTCGGCGAGGGGTTACAGGGATCAGGCTTCACCTAGTAACCCCTTAATTCTTAAATTAGTATACACTACGGTATTACCATGCCACACTTTAACGCAAACAAGGTCGTTATTCTAAAGCAAGAAGATGTGCCAGAAGGATACACTCTTAAAGAAATCTATGAAGCCATGGAGAACAAACAGTTTCCTCTAAAAGTGAAGCGTGGTGCAGTAGCCTTTGATGTAGGTATGCTTATCCGTGCTTATCTTGGAAGAGATGCTATTGTTGGGGACATCGGCTTTGATCCCGTCTTCAAACTCATCGTAGATAAAGAAACCGTTGCAGTAGAAGTAGATGAGGATGATAAGGTAATAGAATCTGAAATAATTACTGTCGTCAAGTACCTGGAGTGGGGTTTTTAATCCCCTATTTTTTGCACTACATGGTCATCTACAATTAGATACTCGAGTCCAGAATACTTCATTGTATGTAACGCTAACCTCGAATCCTTTACTATCGGGAATCCATGTAAGTTAAAACTTGTATTCAAGAATCCCCCACACCCCGACACTCGGTGCCATTGTCGCAGAGTTTCCCAATAACTTGGGTTCCACTCTCTTCTAACTTGTTGTGGTCTTATCGTCAAGTCATATGGATGCATGGCTGCTTTTAGTTCGCGTTGACCGTCAGGGAGACTATTGAAAGCCATTATCATGTAATTTGCCTCGATGTTCTTGGGGTTATCAACTAATCGTAACCTTTCCTCATACATCACTGAAGGGGTGAAAGGCATCCAGAAATCCCTGTGTTTGATACGTGCATTCAGCTCTGTGATGTTATCTTGGTTCTGCGAGTTAGCCATAATGGTTCTATTCCCTAATGCACGGGCGCCAAACTCGCAGCGACCAGAACACCGTGCCACGATTTTATCTTCCTCGAGGAGCTCAGCAACGTATTTCTCGACGTTATCCTCTACATGAACCTGCCAATGTCCTGTTTCTTGGTTCTTCAAGGATTCTTCGATGAGTAAAGGATCTGCTTGAGGTCCTAGATATAGTGGTCCGAATGGGGTGATTTTTCTTAACGGGTTTTCCCCATGCTGCCAACAGTAATCAGCGTAAACTTCCATAGCTGCCCCGATACTCGTAGACTCGTCGCCTGCACTTGGTGTGATGAATATGTCTTTCACTTCTTCCATAGCCGCGATGCTCATGTTGGCTTTGACGTTCATGTAATCGCCTCCAGCACAAGCTATCTTTACTGGTCCGTAACCTGAGGGGAGGAATTCTTCTAGAGATGACTTAATCCATCTGGTCATCATTTCCTCGAACCAGAACTGAATCGTGGCACAGATAGTGTCAAACCTCTTACGATAATAGAGCTTCTTCAAATACTCATAAGCAAAATCCGCTGACATCGTAGTATTGAATCTGCCTTTATCAACGTAGATTAGCTTATTCAGCCCTCGCAGGATCCCTTCATCTACCCGTGAATAGGGCGCCATTCCCATGAGTTTGTATTCGTGTTCCCATGGCCTGAATCCTAGATAATATGTCGTAAGGCTATAGATTTCTCCAATTGATTCATCTCTGGTTGATTGGCTCCATCTCCGTATCTCCCCAGCTAAACCATCTCCCCATGATACGGTTGCGCTTAATCCATCTCCGCTTCCATCCGCCGTGAAAATTACGACCTCCTCATCGGGGGTGAAACCTCCACCATAGTAAGCTGATGCAGCGTGGGCTAGGTGATGTTCAACTGATTGGATGTTGGTTTCATCCCATCCAGGCATACCTAAATGTGCCAACCATTTCCCTAGCTCACGTTTTCGATCCCGTAATCGATTAACGAAATATGAGCTGAACCTTTTCTTGAAGGGCCACGTCACTTTGTTGAGATAGTAGTCCTTCTTTCCTTTTTCCCAGAAATCCTGTTTGCGGTACCAATCCGCTTCATGGATGAAATTAGTTGCTAAAACAACTTTATCTAAGTCTTCAGCTGTGTTTCGGACTATGTGTTCAATCGCTTTATACGGCAACCCGGGCTCATTTTTGCGATTAACCATTCTTTCCTCTTGAATAGCCCATGTAGTTTTTCCGTCTTCAAGAAGTGCTGCTGAAGAATTATGCCCATCATGTACCCCTAAGATATGCAAAACCGACTCGCCAGTGTATACCTCAGTACACAATTTTTTAAATAAAGCGTCTAAAGAATTGGAACTAATTCATTATTCTTCTTTTTGTCTTGATGATAAACAGGACTAATACCGCGTAAATTAATAAAATTGTGATAAGAAACCACATTAGACGTTTAATCATCACTATCTATTTGGTCTGAGGATATTATTCCTTTTTCGTTGATTATTACTGGAGCTTCCCCATCGGCTAGGAATGGACTTGCGACTACCTTGAAAATCCTGTGCGGTGGTCTTGTTTTCCTGATATATAGCCGTGTATGAACTGCGTGACCGAGTACATTTCCTCCTATTGCTTTAGGATCGAACCCGCCTGAATACGCGTCTGGGGTATCCGTTACTTGGTTTGCTATCACTGCAGCACACTCGAAAGCCCTCAGTAATCTGGTAAGTTTATGTAAATGTTTGTTGAGTTGCTGCTGTCTTGTGGCTAACATCTCTCTGCCAATGTACTCGCTTCTGAAGTGGCTCATTAATGCATCAATTATGATCAGTTTCACTTTGTTGTCTTTTATGACCTCATCTGCTGCGTCTAAAAGTAGCATTTGATGTGCGCTAGTGTATGCTTCTGCGAATATGATCCCATCGAGGACCTTCTTCGGATTATCTTTGAAGTAGTCAAACCTACTCGCTATCTCGATTACCCTTTCTGGTCGGAAAACTTGCTCAGTGTCGATGTATAATACCTTTCCAGCAAGTCCACCCTGCTCTACTGGAAGTTGAACCGTTACTGCTAACTGGTGACACATCTGGCTTTTTCCTGCACCGAAGGCTGCGTAAAACTCAGTTATGCTCTCTGTTTCAATTCCGCCTTCCATCAGATCATCAAGAGCTGTGCATCCTGTAGTAAGTTTTACACGGCTGGCTCTTAACTGCATAAGCTCTGCACCGCTAACAAACCCGATATCGAGAACCTTTTGGGCTGCAGCGATGACGCTTTTTGCTGTCTCCTCTCCTATGCCTTCTGTGATTAATTCCCTCCAGTGGGCTGTCGCTAGACTCTTGACTGTGTTGTATCCAATTTCTTGCAGTTTTTTGATTGAAGCTGGACCTAGCCCCGGTAGATCTGAGAGTTCCTTGTACTGTGTCTGATAATAGTTTCTCTGTTCGCCACTCAAACTGGATACCTCCCGCACATATATTCTCTGCATACTTGCGGTCTTTCTCTATAAATCGTGCAGAGGTTATTTTCCGCTAAGTGCTGACATGAGATTGGGCAGTATATTACCACCTTATCATTATCATCAAGAACCCAATACCCCCACGTTCTACCAGTCCTAACGCAGAACTCAACGTGTTTCTCGGGGATGTTCGCCTCGTAGTGGAATAATGTTCCTTCTTCTGTTCCTGGTTTCACTGGCATATAGCAGTGTAATTTATCCATCAGAACCCAGTATCCATGTGGTCTTTTAGGACCTAGCATATAGAGTTGATCGACCAGTTTAGTGCCTGTATCGAGTTTATAGTAATTCCATTTGCAGCAGTCACCACACTTACGGCACTCATACTCTGCGTCAGGATCTTGGTCTTTAGCTATTCGCTGTCTGCTTAGAAACTCAACAACTGTTTCATTGAGCTTCGGGTTGAAAGGTGCTTCCTTTTCGTTTAAATCTATTTCATCAAACATTTTGGTTTCCCCATAATCCCTTTTCCTTAAATTCCTCTACATGAGGACAACTTCTGAGCATATATTCTCTAGGGCACGCATCTACCCATGGACAATTAGCCCTGCATTCAGGAGGGGCATGGTCCTCAAATGAGACTAGAAGCTGCCTTACTTTCTCATGTAACTCAGCACTTTGTACCCTGAAATCATGCGTCATTTCTGCTTTGACGTTGAGCTTCGCAGTCATTTGTTTAACATATTCTCTATCTTCTGGTGTAATTGTTTCATCGAATATCATTATAGTCGGCATCTGTCTTTCTGCTGCTATTGCTAGTTGATTAAATGCGTCATGGTGTTGAGCTGCATCAGGATTTCGCAGTGAGTTGACGTAGGTTTGGTTGATCAGCATCAAGTAGTTTGCTGATTGCCTGAGCATATTTTCGTTAGCTTCCTCCATGGCGCCACGATATGCTACTGCAACTGGATCGTCTGGTAGGATGCCTGTAATTGCGTTGAGTAACTGGTCTCTTTCTAGATCGGCTTTCATCTGAAGTGCCATTGCTTCCGCTGATTCTCGTGGGATTTCAGGTTCCCCATCCTCGAGGTCGTTTACATCGTGGTATAGGATTACGCGAGCTGTATGGAAGTTGGGTGCAACTTTGTCTCCACCCTGCACCTCAATAGCGTATTTGATCGGTTTCTTTATCTGGCCTGTTTTATTATCTACGCAGTTATCACAGACTATGCCACAGGCATAACCCATAGCGGTATCTTCTTTGGCGAGGATGTTCCCCCAGATTGGATACTTCCACATGGCTTTCTTCGAGATCATTACCATATTCACGTGGGCTGAGTCTTTTAATGGAGCTTCACACGCGCAGCATTTTCCGTTCTGTATAACATATTCCTGGATATCCATTTGCTGTTCCTTATGGTATTCTTCAGATTCTTTTACCAGTTCGAAGTATAGTGGACATTCTGTAGTGCAGAGGTTCATGGATTTTATGTCCGGGTGTTCACAGAACTCTGGACCAAAATCGCATCCATAATCCTCTTCCTCGTCATCAAACTCTGGATCATAATCAAAATCATCAAAATAATCTGTCATTGTTTTCCCTCCTTTGGCATTCCGCTGTTTATTGCATTAAGTAGGTTTTTCGCTACTATGAATTTGATTTCTTTTTCTCGGTACTCTGTATTCTGCACCATGGTTTTCACCATGCTATGATACTGGTTTTCGATGTTAGGTAATTGCTTGATGAAGATCTCGAACTGCTCAATGTTCATCTCAATTATCAACGTCGGTGCTTTGTCTTTCAAACGGATTTTTAACTCTAGTTTATCCACTTGAAGCACTCTCCTTTATGAAACTGGCTATGAGTTTCTCTACTTCTTTGAGCCATTTATCCATCACTTTCGCATCGTACCATTCGGTTATCTTGTCGTCTTTGTTTCTGATTAACCAGATTTTATCCGGCTTCTTTTCTTTGAGCTTCTCCCATTTCTCTGCCATTAGAATAACCTCTGTTGCCCTTTTGGGACCTGTCCACCTAGTTCTTCATGTGCTTTATCTGTCCATCTCCAATTCCAGATCCATCGCTTATTTCCTGCTTCATGCTCTACCCTTGTATTGCCTACTGCTTTGGTGTAGTTCTGTCCGTTTAGCCATCGGAAGAAGCTGCCTATCTGGTTCTTCTTCTTGAACTCATTATGGATGCCGTGTTTCCTCATATCGTTAATTGAGAAGGTGGGTTGATCTTTGGTGGCTTCATAGAGTTTCCGTAGAATTGTTGGGTTACTCATCTTCTTCTACCTCTATCCATGTGGGGCTAACATCACAATCATCAGGCGTAGGACAGGTAGGGCAATCAACTTCATCTGGGCTGATTCCGTGGAATCTGCAAGCCATCACGAGCTTTTTAACACTCATACTGGAGCCTCCGCTATTCTGTAAGTGTCGCCCTCTTTGATTATCAGTTTATACCTTCTCTGTAATCCAGATAATGCTGAGTTAAATGAGCCACCCTTTTCTGAATACCCTAATGCTAAAGCTATCTGTGTCTTAGTTAATGGTGTTCCAATCTTCTGAGCTAATAGAGTAACTATTGCTCTATCCGCTTTAGTCTTCAATTTCGGTAGCCACATATCCACCCACGGGATTCCTGTTTCTCCTGGTGCCTCAACTCTCTGGCGTTTCTTTGCTGGTAATGCGTTGATCTTTTTCTCGATGAGTCTCTCTACGACGTTTTCATCTATCTTTACTGATGATTCAGGTATCAGTGGTTTTAGGAACGTGGATAACGCGTCTTCAAATACCTCATATCTGTATAGTTTTTCCTTCATCTTTTCAAGAATGTTATCTGTATCTTGCAGGTCTTTTTGTAACTGCTCTTTTTCATCAACTAGTTTGTCTATTGCTTTTCGATAGGCTTCTTCTTGATCCTCTGTGTTCTTTTTGTATTCAGCGTATTCTTCCTGTAGCTTTTCCAGTTCTTCTTTTAGTTGCCATACTCTTACATCATATGGAGCTTCTGCAGGCATTTCGCTTCGTAAACGCGGAGCTTCTGCTGGAACCTTTACGTACTTCGGATCAGGTTTGAATGACTCTAACGTATTCTTCACAGCTTCAACTGGGATCTCACCCATGGCAACCATTCTGCCCTCTTCTTCTGGAAGCCCTGCAGGTAATACATAGACGTGGTAGATGCTCTGCTGCAGTGATGCGATGAAGTGGCCTATCTTCAGATTCATTATGTCCTCTTCTTTGATCTTGCGTTTACCGATGTTTTCTCTGACGTTAGCTACCTCGTTTCGCTCCTGTTGGTATCCCATGATCCAGTTGCTACATTGTTTCAGGATCGCCTTGTCTACGCTCGTGGTCTCCTGTGTATCTATCCATAGGTAGTTTCCGATTGCTGCTCCTTCTCTGATGAGCCGTAGAGCTGTGCCTTTGACTGGAGTGTTTCTACCCTGAGGTATGAATTTGTGGGCTTCAGGTATGATTACGACCGTGTTCCTTTCCTTCTGTAACACATAGCTGAGTACACTTTCGATGATCAGCTGCTGCATCTCATCTTTTACTCCGATGAGGTTCATTACGTTGAATCCTTTGGTGATGTTGATGCTGTTCGCAAACTGGTACTTGTGGATCTCAGGTAAGATGATCTCGAAGTAAGCTGCTAGGTTTGTGTAGACGCTTTCATCCAAGGCTCGTTTCGCGTCTTCCTGCCCTGTTTTAATGTTGTTATAGACTTCTTGGAGGTCCTTGGCGCCATGACACGCCTTGATTATCCAGCTTCTTTCAAACTTCATCCGTTCACTCATAGTGGCTTCTAGGATGGCTGAAACGTATTGCCAGTCAATGAGCGTGCCTTTCTTCTGTTCCCTGAAGTAAGCTGGGATTTCTCTTTGGTTTCTGAATCCCCCTTCGCCTCTTTTGGTGAGGAAGGCTATTGCTTTAACATCTCCTCGATCAACTAACGCTTCAAGTGTGGTCGTTTTTCCTGAGAGCTGCGTCATGCCTGTTACTACGCTGTGATGATTTTCCATGTAGACCTCATTTCCTGTGTCTACTTCGAATCCTAGTAAGATCTTCAAAACTTCACACTCCAGTAGCTTTCTTTCCCTGCCCTAGTCCAATCCAAGTTATCTCCAAACACTACTTTCAAAGCGTCATTGATTGGCTGCCAATCATCTTTCAGATACCGCCAAGGCATGATATAGACTGTGTTGGTGAGAGTTTGTTGCCCCGGGGCAGGGTTAGTTGTGCTTATTTCCACGATTTCTAACCATGTCTTTCCTTGATTGAAGCCCATTTTTGGGGCTCCCTCCATATCTATGAGGGCGTTTTCCACTTGGATTACAGGATCTTCAGGTACTCCAGTTGCTTTTTTTCGCTCTTCTACTGTTAATTCTATGGGCTCTTGACCAATGGGCAGCGGGCTCGAGCCTCCTACACTGATATTGATTGTAGGATCTAGCATTAGCTCAAGTAATTCATGTGGGGTGTTTTCTGAATAGATTGGCACAAATCCAGCCCTCATCATTATTAGCAAAGTTTGCAGCCGTTTCGTGTCCTGAGGAACCCACCTAATCTCTGGTTCACCTAGTTGAACCGCTTTTAATTCCTCATATCTTTTCTTCTTTCCCATCAACGCCTGACGTTCTTCATTACCGATGTCTTCAGCTGTAGTGAAATCCTGATAGGAGACTAGAAGATCTTCGAGGTCCTGTAATTCTTTCTTCTCCTCTTCTGTGAGATCTCTGACATAGGGTTCCCCGTATTCTAACGTGATGGGGATCGGCGTCATTGTCTCGAGCGTGATTCTAACGTGTGCAGGTGGCATCTATTTTTCCTCCGGAATATTCCCTAATTCTTCTGTATATGGTAGAGGCATTTCTTCCAGTTTCTCTGGGAGCCAGCCTTTAGCAACATAGTCGCCGAGGTTCGGTTTCAAGAAAACAGGTATCAGAGGCGTACCATATGTATTCCCTGTCCATGTTTGGATCTTAGTCTTCGTCACTAATTTCTGAACCCAGTGTCCTGGTGGTGTAAAATCTGGTACAGAAGGAAGCTCTTCTATTCCCTGCTGCTTGGTTTGGGCGCCGATTATGATCCACTGTATATCATTTAAATTAACGATGTTGGCGATATCTTCTAACAAGGGCTCGAAACTGATGAATCTGATATAGGCTTCAGTTTTCCTGAGTTCATCTATTCCCCATATTTGGCTGCGGTTTGTAACCGTTATGCCTACCCATACGTTAGCTGGGATGACTCCTGTTGGTGAATCATATGCGATCTTCCACAAGTTCTTGTACTGTTTCGTGAGGGTGATGAAGATGTGTCTGGCATTTCTAGCCATGACGTCTAAGCATTTCTGCCTCCATTCAGGTTTCACTGCATCGTCAAGCCAGTCGCACATTGAACCGAAAAAATATATTGTCGGCTTTTTTCGCTTCTCAATTTTTTCTAATCGATGTGGATGAAACGCTGGAACAAAAGGATCAGGCTTAGGGTAACCATGTAGATCTTTGAATCTACGAGCAATTCTCTCCGCGTAACAAAACTCACATCGTATTCCATCTGGACCATTGCAGCCAGTTATAGGGTTAATCGACTGTCTGGCCCATTCAATATGTTTTTTTCCTACTTCCATTTTCCTATTCCCCTTGGGTATGGAATGCAGTGTATACTGTCGTTTTGCTTTATAAAACTCTATCTTCTTCGTCTTCCATAGATGGGTTGACGCTGACCGTGCACCGTTTCCTCGATTAACCAGGGTGATTTTTGTTTCTGTTGAATGTGTAGAATCATCTCGAGGTGTCTTTTCGTGGTCATCCAGTCTAAACCAGCTCGTCTCGATAATTCTGTGATGTTTATTTTGCTCTCAACGGGCAGGGCATCATAGATTAGATCGATTATTTCGATAGAAGAACGCCTAGAAGGTGGATTCTTTTTATTATTTAGATCCATTTCACTTACAAGAAAACTATCTTACTCTATATATTAATGAATTTATGGATTAACCATGACGCATTTGCTTATTGATGATAAGATTATGTAGGTAAATAATCTCACCTAAGCGATATTTTCTTCCTAATGCAGAAGAGGCGGTTTTAGCGTCTTATATTAAAAAAGAGTTGCTCTTTCGACTTATTTCATTTATATAGATGGAAAAGTGGATTTTTAAATTAAATTAAAACCTGTTGAATGAAGTCCATATGCTGTTGATTTCGCAGTTCTTGTTTAAAGTCACTTACTGAGATCTTGCGCTCTATGAGGTCATTCATAATAGATTCACCTGCTAAACGCTCAGCTGCTGTGTATAATTGACCGCAGTTCCAGCAAATGAGGGAGCCTGCTATCATTGCATCTAAGTGTCTTTCAGGGTTCTCCTGGCATAATCCTTTCTTCTGTTTCTTAAGAGAGTTTATGGCATCGCATCTATCGAGATTCCCCTTCTTCACCTCGTAAGATTTGACTTCTAACCCGCATTTTTTACAGGTCGCTAAACCTTTTCTGGGGCTATCATACTTCCAGCTATGCCTCATAATGATCCCCGTTTAAGATCGACTTTCATAGAACTTATCCTCCGTTTATCTCCATCATGATCGATAACGTCTGTACCGAATATCACTTCTTCAATTTCGTAATTAACGAATCTTTTGAGGACCTCAATTACGTCAACAACTCTACTGATAGACTGTCCTCGAGCAGCTACTGAAACTAATCCGCCGTATCTTCTATCATTTAGAGCTGTAATACAAGCAGTGACATAGGACATAATCGGTTTTTTGCCGATGTAAATTATGTTATCCCGGGACAAACAACCCCTCATTAAGTAACTCTACTATATCGCCTAGTTCCTTAGCGAGTTGATGGGATTCTTTTATGCTCTTGTACTTGACAAGTAAAGTGATGAGCTGTACTTCAAGTGTGTCTAATTCCATACCACTTGGGATTAGGACAAGAGGGCTACCTTCTTGGTAGAATGGAGACAATGATCTCTTAGGTGTGAGTCCATGGCTGTCTCTCCAGTCCTTTGGGATCGTGATCGTAAACTTGTCGCTTGTGATTTTTCGATCCTCTTTAGCTATCTCTTGAGCCATGTTCTATACTACAGTGTATATTTTTATTATACTTTTGGATATTTTCGGCTCAAGACTTTTAATGAATTGACGTTTAGATGTAAGTATGGAAGAATCATCCAAGCCAACTGAGATAATTCAGGTGGAGGACAAAGAAATAGTCGAGGAAAGATACCCCACCGTGTTATCTATGAAGCGTGAAGCTAGGATGGAATATGAATACTTCTTATGGCTTCGAGGAAAAAAGCTGCGGGAAATAGCCGATATCGTGAAAATGGACATTACCACGGTCTGGAATGATCTTAACGAGATAAGGGAGAAAATCAATGAGCAGCCCAGAGATCTCACGCAGATACGCATGGAAACCCTGCTTAGCCTGAGGTTAATTCAACAAGACTTACTGAACAACGCCAAAGATGTTGACGATGTAATTACAACGATAAAGCACTCCGCAGATCCAAAATTCACTCAAATAAAAGCCCTATACGGAGAGAAACGGGCAAGTTTTGAAGCAGCAGCTGACATAGATAAACTGATTCTCACACGGTACACACAGCCAGGTACTGCACCTGAAGTAAGAGCTGAAGCAAATGAACAGATAATGGCGATGATTGACTACCTTACAGAGAAATTAGGGCCTGAAAGCATGGATGACTTCATGCGGTGGTGGAAAGGTAGGATGGCTATTAAGAACGCTGTAAAGTCTTAGGCTCGGGGCTAACGCGCTAAGCTCCACGTCCTGCCCGTCATCGCCTTTTTGTTTTTGGGATCATGATGGAATAGAGGCTGTGGTTACTGGCAATGAGATTGCCTTGGGATGACCTCTAATCCTTCCACATCCCCATGGACATTAAAAGAGTCGTGTCCACTTTGATAAAGGAGTTGCTATTTCTCCTGGTATCTTGGGGCACTCGGTTTCGTATTCCTCGTAGTATCTTTGGAACTCCATCCCATCTATCCAGTAACACCTACGGTCTGGGAATACGGTTGCTATTCGGTGATCATTGATAGCTGCGAAGTACACTAGGTTGTGGTTGCAGAGAACACCGTATCCTTGCTCTGGTACATGCATAAAGTGTCTACTGAAATACAGATAGAACTCTCGTTTATACATGACCACGTAGGTTTTGTTCTCCCCGTTTACCCTAAACAACGCAGCTATTCGAGAACCTTCAAGAGTAATCTCTTGTAAAAGGGTGGCACCAGCATTATACTTGAACACTTCTAGAGCTTCTCTTAGAGACTCCACGCTAGCCCTGCTAGGTTGAGGTTCCTGAGGTAGTTCGTTGGCGAACCTAAAGCCGTTTGATCGAACCCCTCTCGTGCTATTATCCATCCTCTCCAACTAAGAGATAGACAGAGGATAATATAAAACAAACCTAAAAAAATGAGACATTTTTTACATAATTGTATTAAAGGTGTTAATTTAAAGCACGGATTTTTCTTCGTTTAATCGTAGACTACCGCCGCATTTAGGGCATTTAGCGAAGACGCCTTGTATTAACTCATCCTCGAAATCACATTTGGTGCACTTCAGGACTATTTTCTGTTTCTTCGACAATTTCTTCCACCATTTCCCTCATCATTTTCTTGACTTGTTTTGCGATATACATTCGTCTAGTGAATGATGCCTTCTTGAAGACTTCGCTCATCGACTCCTCAGGATGCCTCTCTTTGTAATCCTTCCAATGATCTTCCCATTTAGGAATGGATCTAACTATTTCATCTATTCTGTTTTTCCATTTGTCTCGATCCATTAAATCCCTTCAAAGTGGCTTGATACCTTTTTCCTTCCTCATAAGGACCTTGATAATTGTCTTCCCAACTATAGTAACCGAATCCTTTGGATCGTATATCATCGATCCTTTTGAGCATGGCTTTAAAATCCTCATCGCATTCTTGGAACCCGGGGCAATCAAAACAAGAACCTGGGCGTATGCATTTACCGTTTTTGTTTCTTATCTTGTAGCTCACGTTTACGGTATTTCTCCCTTATCTTTTCGAGTCTAATTTCTTCGGCTTTGTATGGGTTATTCTTCTCCCAGATAGTCTGCTGCACTTTCTTGGGATTAGCGTAATCTGTCAGCGTATTCCCTTTGAGCCAGCTGTCAAACTTGTATCGTTTGATCTTCCTCTTCTTCAGGTTTCTACGGTGGGCCTTCCTCTCCAGTATGTGTTTCTCATCTCTAGTGAACTCGAATAAGACTCGACCGAAGTGAGCTGCTACGGGAACCTCGCCGTAAATGAATCCAAGAAACTCTCCGAAAGCCCTGCGTCTACCTCTCTTATTGAGCCAGTAACTGATTGCATCGGCTGGGAATCCGTATACTGAAGCCTTCTCGAAGATGGTTATTATGCCTCCAGTTGTCGGCTGATATTCTTTGAGGACTATTTCTTCCCCGAATAAATTAACGGTAACATCCTTTGGGAAGAATACCTTGGTATAAGCTCGCTGCCTTCTTTCACGCTCCTGAAGGTAATAGGCTTTGAGTTTAATCTTCTCTATATCAACGTCTTCTGGTGGATTTTCTTTGTAGAATGCTTGTAGTTCTTCGATAATTTGGGAAATCTCTTCTTGTATTTCTGCCATGGATCTATCCTCTCCCAGCCATACATCCCTGATTTGCTGTTCCTATATGGTTCAGGGAAATTCTGGCAGCCGAGAAAACATAGGTATAATTCTTCTCCTGTTTCTTTATGCTTCCAGATCGTCAGCCTTTTCCTTTCACTGCCACACCATGAGCAAATGAAGGGATTAGCTTGTGACCGTAGATGCATTTCGGTTCCTTCTTGCATATCATTTCACCGTGGAGATCTAAGCATTCACCGCAGTCTCGAGGCGGATTATGAGTTTTTCTTTTCGGCATTATTCTCTCGCCTTGTCTATGCATTCAGCACAATACTTAGTGTAATTATTACTGTATTGTAGTGGATTACCACAGGATACGCAGATGGGATGTAATGGATATTTCCATTTGATTCGGTATACTGGTTTAATCAGATATTCCACCGTCTTCATTGTCGTGCTTTTACCAAATCGTCTACTTGCAGTAACGTTGATAACGGTCTCCGCTGTGTCTTTACCGATGCTTGCAGCAGCTTGTACCGCGTCTCTGATTATCCCTGGTAACCCGAACCAGTCTGGGTAGAACCATTCACGGAATTCATCAAGGTCTTTAAAGCCGTCTGCTTTCGCGTTTTCCTCGTCGAACCACATATCCAAAAGACAGGTTTCCTCGTAAGCCAAGATCTCAGCGTACCCGATTAATCTGTTATCTTTTGTCCTCATCTTCCAGTAGAGCTTAGTTGTGTACCCTACTTTCACATGAGGTCTATCATCTTTCCTCGGGTATCTTATTGTCTGAGTTTTCCGACCGCTTAGGATCTGTTCTTCGAAAGAACCTTCTTCCGTTGTTCCTGTAAAACTGAGTGCACCGTAGTTCCGCATAATTCACACTTTCCTTTTTCTATGTAATCAAGAGTAGCCCCACATTTGGGGCATCTTTTCCGAGCCATCACACAGGTAACTTAGTCTGCCCTGTTATATCATCTCGTATAGACTTCAATTTCCCGATGGCTTTCTTTGCTTCCTCTTGTAGATGCTCAAGATCCTCGACAGTCTTATCGATTTTCTTGACAATTCTCTCTCTGTCGTTTGGCTCCATGCAACTAGACTCCTATACAGGGTGCTAAGTAATACTCTGCCTTGATGTAAGGGGTGTTGCATTCGGCTTCTATGCGGATAGGCATATCAGTTGAAAGCTCAATCGTTAGGACCTCGGCTAATGGTTTAGATGCCTTAACCATGTCTATGATGTAGCTCAGTGTGAAGGTTGCCTTAGCGTCTTCTTCTGCCTTTAATTCAAGGAGTCCTTCGCTGTCCTTATCCCATTGGGCCAGTGTGTCACCCATATCTCCAAAGCCCTCCAGTTTCATCAGCTCATCTGCGATGTTTAACGCGATGTGTTCACTGACAAGTGAAGCGTCATTTAACCCTAGGTTGAATTCCTCTAAGGTGATTCTGCTTTTTGCTTTGAAGAATATCTTTGGCTCTGGAACTTCGGCGTCAAACGAGTCAAGAATCGGTAGGCTGAATTGCCTGACTCTGGTTCCTTTCTTAACCATTAGCAGGAATTTGGCTCTCTCTACGTTTTTCTCTAGTATCACTCGCTCGTCTTTCGCTATTCGATCAAGAATCTTGGAGAACTCTTGAACATTGAGGGATACTTCTTCGTCTCCTTCGACGCTGTATTCCTCGAACAGTTCTTTCTTGAAATCGGTTTTAATCATAGCAACATGAGAAGGATCCATGCCTACGACATGAAGCCCTTCGGCATCTGCTTTGATGCTTTGCTCTTCACCGATGGTTCTCAAGATTTTGATCCAGTCCTTGAAAGTTTGGATCTCTTTCTTAATTTCCATTTTCATTTTGCAGTTACCTCTGCTCGCATTATCTGAGGTTAGATCTGACTCTAATCAAACTCGCAATAGAAAATGAAGATTAGCCTTCGATGACTAACCCTACTTTCATATCTCGCTTGCCTTTCGTAAAGATTCTTCCTTCACCTCGCATCTTCTCGATTTCTCGATAAAATGTCGCTTGGCTTACTAGTTCCCTACGTCCGACTATTTCCTCAAGGATGTTGCTTAACGGCACAGTATCTTCTTCGGTGAACTTCAAGGCATGTGCTATATACATGACTATCTCATCACCGGTCGAGTATAGCATTCTAGTATTATCGATCTCTTTTCCGTAGAGCTGCAACCTTATGTGCATCAATGTCTCCCATAGAGCAATCGCTTTCTTGACGTCTTCATCATCAGCGTATAACACACCGTGTTCGATTCGTCTTCGGCTGAAATTCACTGATGCGATTACGTTCACAAGTCGTGCTAATGTTTCCAGATCTCTCAGTAACACGAATGGCCTGTTCTCTAAAAGTCTGAACCTTTCATCCCGTTTGTTCTTTTCCTTGAACACGGATCGGATGATGTCTTGTTGCTCTAGTGTAATCACTACTCTCTCGATGTTATCCATCCCTGCAGCAATTAGCTTCAACCTATCTTTCATCGATTTAAGATCGAACTTATCCGATGCCTCCCCAAATAGATTGAGCTTATCTACAAGGATAGTGTTCGCTGTTGTCGTTGCCGTCAATGGTATCAAGACGTCAAACCTGCTAAGCACTCCCTCTTTGAACCCTATCTGTTGCCTGAACTTTGTCTCAGTTTGATAGAAGTCCTCGGTTGGGTTACACGCTGCCAACACTGTAGTATTTACATCGATTTCCTTGGGGATACCTTTCTTGAAGATTTGTAATAGTTTGCAGTCCATCGCCCGCCTCCATAGAGGCATTCTAGCGAATTGGGTTGTCAACTCTTCAATGATTATGTTCCCTTTGTTAGCGATGTCTAGGATACCGTCAGCGATCTCATCTCCTTTACCGAGTGGTGCCACTCCCTCTAGGCTTGCCTTGGTGGTTTCATCCACAATTAATGCCTTAGGAGATATCTTCTCACACACGGATAGTATCTGAGATTTCGCTGTGCTGATGTCTCCAGCTAGTAAGAAGTGTATGTTAGATCTGTGTAGCATACTGTTGATGCGAACCTTGGGAGCTCGGGGTGACATAAGCGCATAAAGCGTTAGTTCCCAATACTCTTCACCGAAGATAACTGCCTTATTCAAAATCTGTGCAATTTCCTCGAAATCGGTTTTGGCTGCATCCTCTATCTTCTCAAGCTGTTTCCTGTACTTACCGATGTTGGATTCAATGCTTTCCTCGAGCTTCGAGACTTCCTGATTGTATATCATTATCTCATGCTCGTTGAGTGCTTCCGTAGGTATGTACTTCATCGGCTCTTCAGCTAGACCAGGATACATGTTGTTGATCGCTTCCGCGATCCCCATTATGCTGTCTGGTTCTTCGATTACTGCCTGAGCTAATGTAGCTAATACTTCTTGGAATCCATCTTCGTTGTAGTTGCTTGCACCTGTTTTGCCGATACTGTTAGCTATGCCGTTGAGGGCTCCTAATAGCTTGTACTTATGGGTGTAAGACTCGACGTCGTTGTTTTCATACCACTTATCGAAATAGTCTTCATCTGGCGTTCCGATGAGTTCGAGATCTCCTCTCCCGTTGTCAACGAATTTCGCCGTTTGTGCAGACTGGGCTTCTAGTAGTGTTTCATAGATCTCTTGAATATAACCTTGAATCCTCGATTTGGGTTTCGCAGGACCGATATCATCGATCTCCTTCTCTGTCCAAACCTTTGGCTTCTCGATATCCTGTTTCATAACGGCTACAAGCCATTCCTTATGGACAGGATTTATGTTCTCGAGATCCTCTTTGTTGTTGTCTTTCTTTGCCATATTTCTACCCTCTAAGGGCGTCTCTTACTTCGCCCCTTCAGGACTCGAACCTGATTAGTGCGGTAAAGTTTGGGAGAAAACCACCAAGCAAAAGTGGTTACTTGCCTGTGTTGACTTGGCGAGTCGGTTCAGGCTTCTGTTCCCCTCTACCGCAGTATATACCCTAGTGTAGAAAGTTTATAAATTGTTAGTTTCGTTTCTTTTTATCACCCAGATTGTGAAACTATCGCTGTATTTTTTGACTTCTTGACTATCTAATCCGAAGCCATCTGCGATGTCTCTATCTGTGACAGGGTAGCTTTCCTTCATTTCTGGGAAAACATGTTTCAGTTTTGGGATCGGGTACAGTGTTCCTAGTCTCCACGGCTCATCTCTATAATAATAGTTGTAGAACCTGGATCGTAGTTTGTAAGGTAGTATGTCGAAAGCGTGTTGGCATACATAGTGTAGTCCAACTTCGAACTTCTCGGCATACCCCTCCTTAGGGTACACGGTCCATTTTCCACTATACTGTGGATAAAGTTCTACAGGTCGTGTTCTGCGTTTATCTTTGATCGCGTCTTCGACTCTGTATATATCCCTATCCGAAAAAGTACCTGTCCATTTTAGAAAAGCTACGATATCCTCTGCGTGATACTGGATGAGCATAGCCCATCCCCTGCTTCTTTTTCTGTCTGCTACCTGTCTAAATTCTATCCTGAATTTAGGGTATGTTTCCTCTGTTTCACTCATTGGATAGTTTCTCCGAAACTGGTATCTCGAACCAGTTATCGTTATCCACGCTTACCTGTATCTCAGCAACCTTGAAGTGCCTAATAGAACCGTCTTTCTGAACAAGCTTTATCCAGAACTCCCCTTTTTCAAGGGGGTTATTTCTGAAGAAGTTCCGCTTATTCTTAGATCCAGAACTCATATTGTCTCTGGACTGTCTGGTATATCGAGCTACGGCTGCTTTGGTTTTAGGTTCCTTTGGAGTATATTCGATGCCACTCACAGGTTGTTTTCCTCATTTAGTTTCTTCAATTTGTCCATGAGTTCCTTATCTTCATCAGTTAGATGAGTCTCAAAAGGCAATGTATCGAATTTTGTTGATTCAACCATTTCCATGAGTTCTTGTGTTTCTTCACGGTCTAAGCCACTGGCTTCGATGGTTTCTAAAAGATGGGATTTGATTTGTATTTCCTTTAGAACAGATTCAGGTATTGGCTCAGTTCTGAGAACTACACCATCCCCTTCACTCTGATCGAAGGCAATCTTATCCTCATCATCGAATCGCTCCTTAGCCGTCTGGATTACTAAACCAGTTTGGCTTTCAATGATGTTCCCTTCAGCGTCTTCTTCAGTGGTTTGCGTCTCAACGATATAGGGTTGAGCTATTTTCCCACCGAATAATCCGAGGATTTCCGCGAAGTTCACATCCTTGGCTCTCTCTGATTTAATATCCCTGATGGTTACTACCCGTGGCCTCTTCACGATTCTACCCGTTAGCAGAGCTTCTCCCTGTGCGAATCCCTTCAAGGCGTCAAGATCCCTGTTAGTGATGTAATCCATTAAGGAGATCGCTGTCCTGCTACCTCTATCTACGAACCTGAATAGAACCGCTGAGTTACATTGCCCTCTTACGTCTATGTCAAGCCGTGTTACTCTTTGAGGTGCTACGATTAAACCGAGTCCGAACTTAGCTCCCTCTTTCGCTATATCCATTATGGCGGGGAGGGCTCCTGATCTAACTTGGTTGATCGATGGTCCTCTCTGGTTGGGTGCAAAGATTTCTGCTTCATCAATGAAGATGAGGGTGGGTGGGATCTTTAACAGCAATGGGTTGTTTTCTGCCTGTGCGTAATCCTCTTCTTTCAAAAGTTTCAGGGCACTAAGGATCTCTGATAACCTGTTTGCTTTAGACACCTTCGCTAAACCTAGTAGGTTGTAAACGATGGTCTTTCTCTGCTGCAGTAAGGCTATGCAGTTATCTATCCTGAGGTCTTCTACGAGGACTACTTTATCGGGTGCATATTTGACTAGGTTCACGAATTCTCCGTGGGGATCAAAGACGATGCAAGGCACCTCATGTTTAAGCATCTCTTCGAGAAGCACTATCATAAAATGTGTTTTCCCTGCCTTCGTCATTCCACTTACCAGTACATGACCGAATAACGGGTTCAGCTGTAGTTTGATGTCTACATACCGCGTGTCTATCCCGACGAAGAAGATACCCTCTTCAACGTCATATGATAACCGTACTGGTGTCATGTATTTTGGTGGTCGATCTAACCTGTCTAGGTAGTAGATTGTTCCTGTGAGTCCAGCGTGTTTTGTGATTTCCAGTTTGTCTATCTTAGCGTTTATTGTCTTGGTTACTTGGGGAGTTAGCGGGATCTCTATTTCGAGTAGCATCCCTTCTTCTAGGTCTTCTCTAGAGAACTCTACACGAGCTGTCTTTAGGTTAGAAGATAGGATTCTACCGACTGGTTCCTCCATCTAAATCCTCCAGCATTCTTGCTAGGTACATATTATACATCCTTTGTCTATCAAGTCTTCCGAGCACGCTACGTCTTGGCACTGGTATGACTTGGTTGCCGCATAGTCCACATTCAGAGCGTTCTGTAACATAGACCTGTCTGCAACCTTGGCATTGGTGTAGCAATCGTGTAGCATATTCTGTCATCCTCTGCCGCTTTTCCTCTGCAAGATCCTTGTATTTCTCTATGGTGTTCTTGACGAATTCCATCGGCTCGTAGTGGTAATGATCCAGTTCCTTAACTGCTAAACCCATTCGCACCAGATTTTCTAATGCTTTAAACGCAGTATCAGGGTACATCCGTAGATCGAAGGCGGTTTCCTCCGCTGTCATTGGCTGTTCCAGGAGCATTCCCAAAACCACGTTCTCAGGGTTTTCAAGTACCCTTAACGCTTCATTGATAACAGGATCATCATATGACTCTAACATAATGTAGAGTCTCGCCCTCATCTCTGGTTTATGGATATCAAACGCGTTTAGACAATACACATAGCCTTCATGGCTCGTGATATGAAGCCTGTAATTATGCCTATCTTTTCCAGCTGCAATCTCTTCAGTAAACCCGGGGATGATTCCCTGTCGTGTGAACCATAGATGTATTTGCTGCATGAAGGTTTTGATCGCTTCATCTGGGTAGCCTATACCGTTGAAGATTATCTCTGCTCTTCCAATTTTCAAACCACCAGCTTGTTCTGCTGGCCCTAGCGTTGACTGGCTTTTCCCTGTTGTCATATAGCCTTCTATGAAGTATTGCATGTAGTCATCGTCTGAGAGAATCCAGTCAGGGATCTTCGGTTTGTATCCTGAGGAAGCTAACTGATAGTCTTTCCTATTCTCCAGTTCTCCTAGGAACTCTGTGGGCAACCCGAATTTCTCTAACACTAGGAATTCAGGCCATCCGAATACAATGTGCTCGCTTTTACCTATACCTATTTTCGCCTTTCCTTCCCCGCCGTATTTCTCACCACTCATCTGGTAATGTACTGCGTGCATCCCTAGGTGTGTGGCTACTTCGAAGAATTTGGGCAGTATAGGTTCATGGACTCTCATCCGTATATACATAGATTGGAACCCACCAGCTCTGGTCTTCTCTCCTTCACGGAAGTAACTGTGTATGTTCCCCGCTCCGAAGTAGTATCCGAGCATCCAAGCCCACCATTTATCCGCGATGATAGGCATTTGCTTGAAACGCATTTCCCTGACATTATCCGAGAACTTGCCAACTCTGAATCCAGTTATGGCTTTATTCATATTCTCGTCGTCGATGTCAATGCCTTCCCGTAGAACATCGATCTCTTCCTTGGTTATCCAAGGTCCTGTATCGACATATCTTCGAGGATCATCTTTAGCAAAATGGTAGTCTTTCCATCGGTGTCTTCCCCAGAGTTTCTCAAAGAATGAGTGTCTTCGCTTGTATCCTGCGACTTCTTCTGGAGTCATCTTTTCGAGGGTTCTTTTATGAAGCTCTCCTGCTTCCCAATACTGGGATATTCGTCTACCTTTTTTGTGTCCGTACTTGTATGGTCTGTTGAGTTGGTCGAGTTCATCAACGAAATCATCGTTGAGTCTTACCCACCAGGTTTCAGGTATGTCGTGGTATGTGAATATAGGTGTGCTCATTTTCCTCTGCTTGTTTTGTTATGGGTTCAGAGGGAGAGTAATTAGCTCTCTTCTTCGTCTTCTTCCTTATCCCACGCTTTATTGAACCATGCTGATACGCCGTGTCTGATGTTGCTGCTACTGCCTCTATCTTCGTATTCTTTCTCAGGTCCTTTCAACCATTCCTTCACTTCTGGTCGAAGCCCTTTACCATCCCATTCAGGTTGATAGTTTTTCTTGGCTCGTCTTTCTTCTAGCTTGGATGATGGTGGTTGAGTTGGATCGGCGCCGTATGTATGACCGTATAATAGTATATCGAGAAGCACCCCCGCATTATTACTATCTCGGTCAACGTGCCTCACTTCTACTGATAGGTTTTTCTTCAAAGTAATTTCTACCATCTGCTGTACTAGATGCGTGATAATGTTGTTTGATGGTGGCGTAGAACCGCTTACATGATCAACAGCTCCTGAAGAGTCGTTGTATAGTATGTACTCGTATCCTGGTTCCATTACTTCCATTGCATGAAGCATTGCCCTGTATTCAAAGAATATATTATCATCTACTTCATTGAAGTAAACTCGTAGAAAATCTTCGCCTTTTGCTTCACGGTAATCTAATACCGTGCAAACCCAGCCTTTTCCAGAGCCATCGCAGTAAGCAGTCACCTTCACGTTGTTCCTATCCTAGTCTTGTTTGCCCATCTTCGCGTATCAAAGCCCAAGCTCTACAGGTTTTACAGTCTCCGTTACAGTGAGGGAATCCTTCATCTCTGCATTCATCGAATGAATTAGGATCGCCTGTACTCCATGGAGTCATTTCGCCACGCTTGACTTTCTCAGCAGGGCAAGGGGATCGACATTTATCGCAGTCATAATCGTTACTAGTCATACATTTAGGCATCGTTTTCACCTTGAGAATATGAGAAAATGAGAATTAGCCAGATTCTATCTTAGCTATAATCTCATGTAGCTGTTTAGCGATCTCCTGCTTATCGTGGTTGTAGCCGTAGTTGACTTCAATGCGGGCCTTCTCACCCGATTTATAGTCCTTCTTCAACCCTGTGAAATAGAGTTCTGTATCCTCTATTAACTCGAGTTCCAATGTGTTGCCTCTTACAACGACTTTCTGCACATTGTTCTGCAGCATCGGTAACACTATCTGCTCGACGAATACAGGGGATCTGAATTTCTCAGCGAATTGTTTCGCTTCTTCTTCGGCTTTTTCTCGCTCTTCTCTTTCTTCTTTCTTCATCAGATCGGCTACGTCTTTAGGTGTTAGAACCATCTCTTCCGCGTTGACCTCTACGGTGAATCCCTGCTTCTCAGCGTTCTGCTTCAACTCATAGAGTCTCCACGGCTCCTTGGTTTCCTTGTGCCAGCTATGTCCACAGTCATCACATGTGAGCTGCGCACCGTCACCCCAACGGGATTCGGATATGTCCTTGCCTTCACAGCTGGGGCATGGTCCGTATGCGTTGAGTAGGGCTGTCTTCTCTTTTATGATGGTCAGGAGTTTTGTGACATATTCCTCGGCTTCCTCGATTTTATCGATCCCGTTGTATCTGCTTTTGGTTCCTTCCACAATCTTATCAATTAGATCTGTTTGTGCTTCAGGGAACTTGGTGAGCTTCTTAACGGGTATCGCGTAACCGATGGGGAGGTTGTGTTTCTCGAACCGTTTCTGAATCTTATCAGGTAAACTGAGTAAGGCTCTTCTACTGGTTACATAGTTTTGGCTTTTCCCTAAATGTTCAGCTACTTCTTTGACACTCATCTTACCGATTAGGAGCATGTCGTTGATTGCTCGTGCTTCCTCCCATGGGGTGAAGTCTTCTCGGAAAATGTTCTCTGATGCAGCTAACAGCAGGGCTTCGCGGTCTGACACGTTTTCTCGGATGTCTTTATGCAAGTCATCCCAAGATACGCCACGTAGTTTCTGATGGAAATATCTTCTTGAGCCAGCCAATAGCTCAAACTTCTCGCCTTGTTTTCTGAAGACTATGGGTTGTATCTGTCCTTGCTCTAAGCTGTTATAGAGTAGGGGATCAAATACGATAGCATCTCTCCAGTTGATTATCTGGGGATGTAGTGTTACCTCAGAGTCCTTCAGTTTGTTTAGGCTTAGTTTGTCTCCTGGCTTTGGTAGTTCTTTTACCATATTTCCTCTGTTCATTTTTTGGGCCAGAGGGAGAGTATTTAACTCTCAACCAGTGCTATTACCGATTTCCACGCTTTCTTGTCTAGGTCTAACCATTCATCGATTTTCCCTGATAAGACGTCATCCACATCTTGGAAAGATAGGATGTGTTTAGCGAAGTCTTTCAGGTTCTTTATTCCTGTTTCTTCTTCCATTCTTCATACTCATCCAATAATTTCTGGACTTCTGGTGGTGGTGGCTCATAGGCTTCTTTCAGCATACTGTATAGTCCGTATGCTACATAGATGCCCATGAGTATCATGCCTATCGCTAGAAATGTTGCCCCATTCATGGTATCACAAACTGATGTCTAGGTGATGATGGTTTAATCCACTGTGTTCTTTCAGCAAATCCTTGATGTATTGATTCACTTCATTCTCATCTATCACAGCATAGAATCGGCTGTTGCTGAATACACCATCTTTTGCTTTGTAGATACGCAGTGTTACCTTCAACTCTTTACCTATCTTTGGCAAGTTGTCGTGTCACCTCGAATTTATGTTTCTCAAGAACTCTTTCAAGTTCTCGCATTGCTTTGGTGTTTTTGTTTGGTACTTGGACTGTGTATATCCAAGTCACATCTGTATCCCAACTCATCTATGATCCAACTCTGATAGTTTGTAGATTTTATAATCGATTATACCGTTTCCTGGTGAGCACTCATACAGGATCTGCCTCCATAGCCTCCACGCCTCACCGTCTTTATTGGTTAAAGTTGTGGGATCTGCCCCGAAATACGCATCTGCTTGTACGTCATCTCCACCGGTTCGGTGATTCCACCATGTTACTCGGTGGGTGAATCCCTTATCTAGCATCTGCATATCTCTTTCAGCTATGGCTTCGGCTTCAGCTTGTATGAGTCTGCGGAGTTCTTCATCCATTTTCTTCTTCATCCAGATTGTATTGTCCTAACTGTATGAGCCCCATATCGTAGGGGTTCTCATCAACTTCCTCGCCTATGTCAATGTAGAATAGTTGACCTGAGGCTGGTATGTAGAGGTATAGGATCTTGTCTTTGTCTCTGAATATCTCAACGATGTCTGCTTCTGGCATTACATTGGCCCATCCATGTCGATTATCTTTTCCAGAATCTCCTTAGAAACAGGGCGTTTCTCGATAAGTAATTGATGTAAGACTTCGGTTAGCTCGCTTTCACTAAGGTCTTTTGCTTCGATAGCAAAGTATGTCCAACCTTCAAAGGTTGAAATCTTTCTATCCAACATTTTTCGTGTCGTCATTATTTCCCTGTCCATTGAGTTAGGTCTTGGTAATCTTCACAAGTGGTTCTCCAAGCTGCTTTATCGTCACAGCCTTCCTCAAGGCTACAGATACCGCAGATGGTGTTCGTGTACTGTGTGCAGAACTCGCTTAATTCCTCCATTCTTTCAAGAATGTTTCTCACGATTCCAAATTCGAATGGAGGGGATGATGCGACTTTCTTCAT
>WOR8_10000204_pt1 | contig 93847 bp, 86 predicted proteins | sample DeeMarSeWOR38_10_FD_19890 | JGI IMG/M metagenome (IMG submission 19890)
CCTCTACGAAATCGGTGAGGTATCACCAGCCACTGCGACACCCTTTTATCCTTTTATCATCGCCGTTGCCTTCGGCCTCCTGATGTTTGCTTTGGTCCTTTTGAACGATGTTATCAAATCCGTAGGTGAGATATTTAAATGAGTCCTGTTGTTATTGGTATCATAGGCCTGGCATTTCTGTTCTTCTTTTTAGCTATCCGCATGCCGGTCGGTATTGCAATGGCCCTGATCGGCCTTTGCGGTTTCATATTTTTAGTCTCATCTGAAGGCGGCCTGTCCATGGCGGCAAGGGCCACATGGGGCCAGTTCGCGTCTTATCATTTCAGTGTCGTCCCGCTCTTCATCCTCATGGGGCAGTTTTCCTTTTTTTCCGGAATAAGCAGCCGGCTGTATAAGTCAGCCTATAACTGGCTGGGCCATATGCGCGGCGGTCTTGCCATGGCAACTATCGGCGCCTGCGCCGGTTTCGCGGCTATATGCGGCTCCAGCACGGCTACCGTGGCGACCATGGGCGCGGTTGCGTTACCGGAAATGAAAAAGTACAAATACGACATGGGGCTGGCAACCGGCAGCATCGCCGCCGGGGGCAGCATGGGGATTCTTATACCACCCAGCGTGATTCTTATTATCTACGGAATAATGACCGAGCAGTCCATCGGAAGGCTGTTTGCCGCCGGCTTTATCCCCGGTCTCCTCGAAGCCTTCCTTTATATCGTTACGATTTCAATCATCTGCAAAAGGAATCCCAACCTTGGCCCGCGAGGGCCGAAAGTTGCACTAAAAAGTAAAATAACGGGCCTCTGGGGCGGTACGGCGGAAACACTCGCGATTTTTGCCCTGGTTATCGGGGGCCTTTTTGGCGGTTGGTTTACGCCTACCGAGGCCGCCGGAGTCGGCGCCTTTGCCGTTATGGGCATGAGTCTCATTACGCGGCGGCTAAACCGGAAAGGGTTCACTGATTCGATCTACACGACCACCAGCACCACGGCCATGATAATGATTATTGTCCTCGGCGCGATCATATTTAACAAATTCATAGCGGTCACCCGGGTACCCTTTGCGCTGGCAGACATTGTCGTCGGATTGAACCTGCCTCCGCTCGTCATTATGGGCATGATCATCATTGTTTATCTGATCGGCGGTTGTTTCATGGATGCCCTGGGACTCATTTTGCTGACGGTGCCCATTTTTTTCCCTGTTGCCGTTAAGCTGGGTTTTGATCCCATCTGGTTCGGCATTATTATCACCCGTGTTTCAGAAATAGGGGTGATCACACCTCCTGTTGGCATGAATGTCTTTGTCATGAAGGGCGTGGCACCGGAAATTCCGCTTACAACCATTTTTAGAGGTATTTTTCCCTTCCTGTTGGCTGATCTGGTATCTATCATCCTGCTGATATTAATTCCCCAGATTTGCCTTTTTCTGCCTTCAATCATCAGATATTAATTAAAATCGGATCGTCAAGTCATCACAGCTGCGTGGTCTTGTCCGGCCAGGGGCATAATTTTTCTAGAGGGCATTGGGGACATTTGGGCTTACGCGCCATACAGGTGGAACGCCCGAAATAAATAAGCTGCAGACAAAATTCATTCCAGGCCTGTCTGGGAATGATATTCATCAGGTCAAATTCGATTTTCACCGGATTCTTATTTGAGGTTAAACCCAGCCGGTTTGAAATGCGGGCCACGTGCGTATCCACCACGACGCCGGGAATACCGAAAGCTGCTCCCAGCACCACATTGGCCGTCTTGCGCCCCACGCCGGGCAGCTTGACCAGCTCTTCCAGCGTCCGGGGCACTTCACCTTCATGCTTTTGCAAAAGCGCTTGTGAACAGTTTTTAATATTTTTGGCTTTGTTGTGGAAAAAGCCGGTGGGGCGAATTAATCTCTCGATGGTTTTAAGGGGCGCGGATGCAAACTTTTCCGGTGTTTTCATATGGTTAAAGAGTACCTGGGTAACCTGATTCACCTGTTTATCCGTGCATTGGGCCGACAGAATCGTGGCGACCAGAAGCTGGAACGGATTGTTATGATAAAGCTGGGTTTGAACTTCAGGGTAAATCTTACGCAGGATCTTTCGTATCTTATCGGCGCGTGATTTGAGGTGCATATAATTGGTCCGTGGGCAGTGGTCCGTTGTCAGTTGCAAAAATTGCTTTTTAAGCCTATTGTTAAGTCATGGTGGCTATCTGATGTATTTAGCCGAGGGATATACGCCGGTTTAATAAACACAGTCAAGATAGAAAAAATTAAAATCGACAACTGACCACAGACAATGAACAACCAACAAATAGTACGCGCATTAGGCCTGTGTTCGGGGGGGTTGGATAGCACGCTGGCCGGTCTGGTTTTGCGCGACCAGGGTATCGATGTCGAGTGGGTGACATTTGAAACGCCGTTCTTTACGGCAGCCAAAGCCCGCAAGGCCTCCGAAAAAACCGGTATCCCTTTGACCGTTAAGCCTATTTACCCCGTTTACATGAAAATGCTCAAGAATCCGCCGGCCGGATACGGTAAACAGATGAATCCCTGTATGGACTGTCATGCGCTCATGTTCAAACTGGCCGGCGAGATGATGCAGGCGCAAAATTTTGACTTTCTTTTCAGCGGTGAAGTCCTGGGCCAGCGTCCAATGTCTCAAAATAGATCATCGCTGCAGTACGTGGAGAAACACTCGGGCTTTAAAGGATATATTCTGCGACCGTTAAGCGCCAAAAATCTTCCGGAAACGATTCCGGAAAAAGAAGGGCTGGTTGACCGGGAGCGCCTGCTGGACTTTGCGGGCCGGGGCCGCAAGCCTCAGATCGCCCTGGCCAAAAAATATGGCCTCACCGATTATCCCGCACCGGCTGGAGGCTGCCTGCTGACCGATGTCGGCTATTCCCGAAGGCTAAAAGATCTGTTTGACCATCAGGATGAGTGCACCGAAGAAGAGTTGCACCTTTTAAAATACGGGCGTCATTTTCGCCTGAATCAAGATACCAAACTGATTGTCGGGCGCACCCAGAAAGACAACGAAAACATTTTAAAATATCACAATCCTCAAGCCGATATCCTTATCGATGTCAAGGATTACGCGGGCCCCACGGGCCTGATTCCACACGGCGGCTCAAAAGATTTGATTTATCTGGCAGGTACCATATGCGTGGGTTACAGCAAAGCCTCCAACCTCATGCCCGTAGATGTCGTTGTTAAAAACCCCGCCGGTGAGGAAACCGTCGAGGTCATCGGCATCCCCACTTCGGACTTTAAAAAACTGCTTATCTAGGTTTCGGATTTAGCTTAGGACCTTTGGCGGCGAGTTGCCCGCACGCCGCATTTATATCCTGCCCTTTGCTCTGGCGAACCATGACGGTATAGTTCTTATCGATTAAAATCTTTTGAAATCGAAGAACGGCATCCTCATGCGGCCGCTGATACCGGCAGCCTTCGTAAGAATTGAAGGGGATCAAATTTATTTTCGATTTGATCGGCCGCAGCAATTTTGCCAGGCGGCGGGCATCTTTGTCTGAGTCGTTGACATCTTTTAAAAGCACATATTCAAATGTGATCCGGCGCCCGCCGGGCAGTGGGAATTGTTTACAGGCCTCCAGCAATTCTTCGATGGGAAACTTTCGATTGATCGGCATCAAGCGGTTACGGGTGTCGTTATCGGTGGCATTGAGCGAAACGGCCAGGTTTACTTTCGTATCACGGCCGAGCGCAGCCAGTCTGGACGCCAGCCCCGCCGTTGATACGGTTACCCGCCGGCCGGCAAAGCCAAGCCCGGTGCTGCTGTCGGTAATGATCCCGATTGCGCCAATAAGGTTTTTATAATTGGCCAGGGGCTCGCCCATGCCCATAAAAACCAGGTTGCTCAGCGGCAGCGAATCTTCCATTTGATGTTTGATATCCCTAACCTGGGAAACGATTTCCGCTTTGCTTAAATTGCGCTGAAATCCGCCCCTGGCGGTTAAGCAAAACCGGCAGTCCTGGGCACATCCCGCCTGGCTGGAAATGCAGAGCGTATAATGATCGCGCTCCGGGATAAGGACACTTTCAATCCGTTTTCCATCTTTCAATCTAAACAGATATTTTCGCGAGCCGTCTTTGGAGACTTCAACCTTTTCTGTTTGCAGCCGGCTGATTGTAAAATGATCATCCAAAAGCGGACGGATGTCTTTGGCAATATCGGTCATCAGGTTAAATCGATCCGCCTGACGCAAATAGATCCATTTAAGAATTTGATCGGCGCGATAAGGTTCGATCCGCCGGGCCCCGAGCCAGGAAATCAACTCTTTGCGGCCAAGCTCAAGCATGTTTTGTTTTTTATCGTTCGACATATTAAATTAATTTCCAGGTGTCGTTATAAAGAATAGGATTAGCCAAAGCTCCGCAGCAGTAGACCCATCTGACAGGTCTAGTGAAGGGAAATTAATTTACTTGACATACCATTTTTTAAATTATATTTTCAAGAATTTATAATCTGACCGGGTAAACATATGTTAGAGAGCCTGAGCGACAAACTGAACATCATTTTCCGCAAGCTTAAGGGGCATGGCAAATTAACAGAGAAAAATATCGAGGAGGGGCTGAAAGAAGTCCGTATGGCCCTCCTTGAAGCCGATGTCCATTATCGGGTGGTTAAAAATTTCATCGCCGATATCAAAGAGCGGGCAATGGGTCAGGAGGTCATGCAAAGCCTCACACCGGGCCAGCAGCTTATCAAGATTGTTAATGCAGCCCTGACCGAATTGATGGGCGCCCGCCATGAGCAACTGAACCTTTCAGGTCCGAGTCCGGCAGCGGTGATGCTCGTTGGTCTTCAGGGTTGCGGAAAAACGACAACGGCAGGCAAGCTATCGGTTTTCTTAAAAAAAAAAGGCCGCAAACCTTACCTGGTTCCGGCGGATGTTTACCGCCCGGCGGCTATCGATCAGCTCCAGAAACTGGGCAATCAACTGGATGTACCGGTTTTCCCATCCAGCACCGACCAGGATCCGGTTCAAATCTGTCAGGCGGCTCAGACCGCGGCGCATCAGCAGGGTTGCGACACGCTGCTGCTGGATACGGCCGGGCGCCTGCATATCGATGAAGCGCTGATGGCTGAGTTGACGGATATTAAAACCGCGGTCAAACCGGCAGATATTTTGCTGGTGGCCGATGCCATGACCGGCCAGGATGCCGTCAATATCGCCAAATCTTTTAATGAAGCCCTGGATATCGGCGGTGTGGTACTTTCCAAAATGGACGGCGATGCCCGCGGGGGTGCCGCGCTTTCCATTAAATCCATAACCGGTAAGCCGATAAAATTTATCGGGGTGGGTGAAAAACTAAGTGACCTTGAAGCATTCCACCCCGACCGTATGGCCTCTAGCATACTGGGCATGGGGGATGTTCTTACCCTGATCGAAAAGGCCCAGGATGTCGTCGATCAGAAGCAAGCGGAAGCACTTGAAAAAAAGCTCAGAAAAAGTCAATTCAGCCTGGAGGATTTTCGTGACCAGATGGTCCAGATCCGCAAGATGGGATCTTTCACCGATCTGATAAAAATGATCCCGGGCATGGGACAGATGAAGCAGCTGAAAAACCTGCAGGTGGATGAAAAGGAGTTTGTCAGAATTGAAGCCATCATCAATTCCATGACGCCTCATGAAAGGCGGAATCATTCCATTATAAATGGTAGCCGCCGCAAACGAATCGCCATGGGAAGCGGAACCCGGGTCCAGGACGTTAACAAGCTGTTAAAAAATTATACCCAGGTCTTGAAAATGCTGAAAAAATTAAATCAAGGCGGCATGCGCGGAATGGGACGAGGAATGCTGCCGTTCTGAAGGAGAAATGATAATGGGTGTTAGAATTAGATTGGCAAGACACGGAGCAAAGAAAAAACCATTTTATCGAAAACCATTTTATCGGATTGTCGTTGCGGATGGTGAAAGCCCCCGGGACGGCAGATTCCTGGAAAAAGTAGGAACATACGACCCTTTGGTTGATCCGGCAAAGGTATCTTTAAATTCAGATCGAATTAAATTTTGGATGGAAAAAGGTGCGATCCCAACCGATACCGTAAAAAGCCTTTTGAAAAAAGAAGGATTTTTTGCTAACAGTAGCTAGTTTGGACGTTCATCCCCCTGTTTCTCAACCGGTAAAAAAGGAGATGACGCTATGAAAGATCTGATCAGCTGCATCGCCCAAGCACTCGTGGATCATCCGGAAGAGGTCAGCGTTACAGAGGTTGAGGGCAATCAGACCTCGGTCTTGGAACTTAAAGTTGCCAAAGAGGATCTAGGGAAAGTCATCGGCAAACAGGGCAGAACGGCTCGAGCCATGCGGACGATATTGAATGCAGCCTCTGCCAAAATAAAAAAACGCACTGTCCTGGAAATTATTGAATAAGTCGGCATCTAAAAAAGAGGTTGCACTCGTTGGAAAGATTGCGGGCGCCCACGGCGTCAAAGGTACCAGCAAGATTTCCGTGTATGTCGAGTCATTGACCATTTTCAAACCGGGCACGATCCTTCTGGTCTGCAGCCCTGACGGCAGCGAAAAAGGCTACGAAATTGACTGGATCAAGCCGCATTCTAACGGGGCGTTGTTAGCGTTAAAGAACGTAACCAGCCGCGAGCAGGCTAAAACATTGGCCGGCTCCGAGCTTTACATCAAAAGGGCCAGACTCCCAAAATTAGAAGACGGCGCCTATTACTGGTTCGACCTGATCGGATTGAAGGTTTACACCCGGAACGATCGATATCTCGGCTGCCTGGACGCCATTATCGAAACCGGCGCCAATGATGTGTATGTCGTTAAAAAAGATGATCGCGAAATATTAATCCCGGCCCTTAAGTCGGTTGTGCGGGAGATCGATATCGGATCGAGAATAATGCGAGTCCAGTTACCCGAAGGGCTGGAAGACGTATAACGTTAACTTAATCGGAAAATTTCCATTAAGGTGCTTTTTGACATAGATTTAGGATTTTACGCGGCGTGATGGAATAATGGAATACTGGTTGGATGTGATTCGAGAATGAAATTCGTTGTTTTGACTATCTTTCCTGAAATGTTCGACCCTTTTTGGGATCACGGGATTATCAGGAGGGCGATCGATCAAAAAAAAATTTTCGCTTCAGCCCTGAATATCAGAGACTACGCTGCAGACAAACACCAGGTAACCGACGACAAACCTTACGGCGGCGGCAGCGGAATGGTGATGAAGCCCGAACCGCTTGCCGGCGCCATTCGGGCCGCCACCCGCAAAGTCCCTTCTGCCAGAACGATCCTGCTGACACCTCAGGGAAGGGTTTTTAATCAGAAAGTGGCACATAAGCTGGCCGTTTTTGAGGGGCTGGTGCTCGTGTGCGGTCGCTACGAAGGTGTCGATGAGCGCATCAGCCATGATCTGATCGACTATGAAATTTCGGTGGGAGATTTCGTGCTGACCGGCGGAGAGCTGGCGGCCATGGTCATCATCGATGCCGTCACCCGCCTGATACCCGGAACTCTGGGTGGTGAAGACGCTGCCGAAAAAGACTCATTCTCAAATGGTCTGCTGGAACACGCACATTATACGCGCCCCCGGACATTTGAAGGTAAGGCGGTGCCGGAGGTCTTGCTCTCGGGTCATCACCAGGAAATTGAAAATTGGCGACTGGAATCCTCTTTGCTGCGCACGTTATTAAAACGGGCGGATCTGTTAAAAAACAAATCGCTAAGTCGGCAGGAATTGGATATCTTAGAAAGGTGGGGCCGGCGTATTGAAGAAATAATAAAATATAGCCACAGAGGGCACATAGAGCACAAAGAATAAAAAATCATCACTGTTTTTCTAATTCCATACAGATATACAAATTTAAGACCAAATTCAATTCTCTGTGAGCTCTGTGTTCTCTGTGGTGAAAAAACTATGCCGAAATTATATGTGGCATTGATCCACTATCCGGTGGTCGATAAAAATGGCGAAATCATCGCATCCGCCGTGACCAACCTGGATTTACACGATATATCGAGAGTCGCTAAGACATATGGTCTGGAATCATTCTATGTGGTCACGCCGCTTGAGGACCAAAAAGAATTGGTTCTAAGAATTATTTCCCATTGGACCAGCGGCATTGGCGCTACATACAATCCGAAAAGGCGCAGGGCCCTCGAGCTTATCCGGGTCAAAAATTCGTACTCGGAGGTTCTTGACCAGGTCGCAGACACGGAAAATGATAAACCGATAACAATCGCCACCTGTGCGCGAAAATATCCAACAAACATCAGCTATGAGAAACTTCGCGCCATGATCAACAACGGCAGGCCGTATGTTTTGACTCTGGGAACCGCCTGGGGGCTGGCCGAAGAATTTATTTCCAGGGCTGATTATGTTCTGGATCCGATTGCGGGCGCTGCCGATTACAACCATCTCTCGGTGCGCTCGGCGGCGGCGATCATATTGGATCGACTGTTGGGATAAAAAGGGAAAGTTTCATCGGTTGTATTTGTTTTATTGGTTTTATTGGTTTGTTGGAAAATAATGTCCGATCGGCTCTGTCTGAGAACGCGGTGCCAATAACCAATTAGACCAATCGAACCAATTAAACCAATTAAACAATCAAGATATTAGGATATTTTTGATATTTTTTGGAGGAATGATGGAAAAAATAGAGCAACTTGAAAAAGAACAAATGCGCCTGGACCACCCTGACTTCGGGCCGGGTGATAATGTCAAAGTCCACGTAAAAATAAAGGAAGGTGAAAAAGAGCGTGTCCAGGTTTTCCAGGGTGTGGTTATCAGCAAACGCAAAGGCAGAACCAATGCCACTTTTACCGTTCGCAAGGTTTCCTACGGCGTTGGTGTAGAGCGTATTTTCCCGCTGCATTCTCCTGCTCTCGACAAGATCGAAGTGGTCACCCGCGGCCGCGTGCGCCGTGCAAAAATTTACTATCTGCGTAAACTCAGAGGAAAGGCTGCCAGAATTAAGGAGCGGCGCTTAACGTAAGTACGGAGGTCAGAATACAGAAAACAGAAGACAGCCAACAGAGAACAGAAAACAACAGCGGCAATGATTCTTTTTCTTCATCTGGTAACATCTCCCTTCTGTCTTTTGACCTCTATCTTCTGATCTCTGACCTCTGACCTCTGACTTCTGACCTCTGACTTCTGAAACATGGAATCTAAACATGGATTTGTGGTTTTTCGAAAAAAAAGCCACTGCAGAAGGTTACCAAGAAATTGCGGGCATTGACGAGGCCGGCCGGGGCCCCCTGGCCGGCCAAAAACTGACGATTAAAAAACGAAACCGGCTGTACGAAGAAATTTACACCCAGGCTGTGTCTGTGGGTGTCGGCATTGTGGATTCGATCGAAATAGACCGCATCAATATCCTGCAAGCCTCGCTCGTGGCCATGTCCATGGCGGCCGAGAATTTAAAACCTGAGCCCGAATGTCTTCTGATTGACGGCACCTTTTCCATTTCATCTAAGCTCCCCCAGAAACCGATTGCCAAAGGAGACGCGTTAAGTGTCTCGATCGCAGCGGCCTCGATCGTGGCCAAGGTCACCCGTGACCGACTGATGGAAGAATACCACAAGTACTATCCGCAATTTGGTTTTTCTCAGCACAAGGGATATCCGACCCGGGCTCATAAGGAGGCCATTCGCAAATTTGGATATTGCCCCATTCACAGGAAGACGTTCAGGGGCGTAAAAGAACATATCCAAAATTAGGTTCAGCTTAACGCTATCTTTCTTTGTATCAACAGACAACTGACAACGAACACCAAACAAGTATTATGCTAAATCGGCGGCAACAATTTGGAAAAATGGGCGAGGCGATTGCGGTGGGCCGATTGAAAAAAGAGGGGTATAAAATTATTGAAACCAATTACCGCACCAAACTGGGTGAAATTGATATTATTGCCACGGACCGGGATACCATCGTTTTCGTAGAGGTTAAAGCGCGGAAATCATCCCACTTCGGGAGCCCTAAATGGGCGGTAACACCTAAAAAACAAAAAAAAATATCAATCGTGGCGCTGCATTATTTAAAGTCCACCAATCAAAACACCGCCAAAGCCAGATTTGACGTGGTCACCGTAACCTTAAACCGGGACAAACCTCGGATTGAAATCATTAAAAACGCTTTTGAACTTGCGTATACCTGACCCGGATAATCCTGAAACAAAAAGGCTATCACTGTTTTAATATCTGTTTCCATCATTCCATAATTCCAATACGAGGGAGCTGCGTATATTGGGCAATCATAAGAAAAGCGGAGTCCTGTATGTGGTCGCCACCCCCATTGGCAATCGAGGAGACATAACCGTGAGAGCGCTCGATACCCTGCGGAAAGTCGATCTGATTGCCGCTGAAGATACGCGTAAGACCGGAAGCCTGCTCTTATATCATAAGATCAAAAATCATCTGATTTCCTATCACGAACACAATGAAAATAGACGAACCCCGCAACTAATCAGCAAACTTTTGGAGGGGACATCAGTCGCCCTGGTGTCCAACGCCGGCACGCCATCCGTATCCGATCCCGGCTACCGTTTAATAGAGGCTGCGATAGAAAATAACATAAGGGTGATTCCCATTCCCGGCGCATCGGCAGCGACCGCGGCTATGAGCGTTTCCGGGCTGCCCACCGATTCCTTTGTGTTTATTGGATTTCCGCCCAAAAAAAAGGGAAAACGCCTGAATTTTCTAACTGAACTTGCGGCAGGACCTCGTCCCCTGATATTCTATGAGTCCCCCAAACGCATTATAACCTTTTTGAAAGAAATACGTTCATGCCTGGGCGATCGACCGGCTGTGCTGGCCCGGGAAATGACCAAGCTGCATGAAGAATTTATAAGGGGGTCTGTCTCGGAAATTTTAGCAACCATAAAAAAGCAGCCAAACGTTAAAGGGGAATGCACCCTCCTGATTGCTGGGCGGGAAGAAAAAGAAGAGATTAATTCCGAAATTATCGAAGGCGAAATCAAAGCAGCGCTGGAGAAACAAGAGGGCGGACTGTCAGAAATTACCAGGTTAATTGCCAAAAAATACGGGCTCCCCAAAAACAAGGTCTATGATCTTGCGCTAAAGATCAAAGGTCAGAGGTCAGAAATCAGAGAACAGAAGACAGAGAACAGAAGACAGAAGTCATAAGTCTTAGCCTGAATCTGGGTTAAATTCCCCGTTTCATCCTCTGACATCTGTCATCTGTTTTCTGTCTTCTGTTAAAAAAGTACGATGATACAAAACAAAGATAAACATCCAATTTCCAAGCATGGGAACCAAACCTTATACCCGGTGATACTATCCGTGCCGGATACGGTCAAGGACCTGAAACCAAAGGAACGGGTCAAATTTCTCAGCCGGCATGCCCGGCGGGCACTTAAGATGTCGGCTGAAAAAAGCCGCATTCGCCTCGGCCAGCTGGCACAGGATGAGCGCAATGCCCCCCTGCCCTTCAACGGCACCTTCTGGTCGATAACCCACAAAACCGAATACGTCGGCGGCGTGGTAGCCCCGTCGCCGATCGGCATCGATATCGAAAAGATTTGTGTACGCACCGCGTCTCTGTTCCGTAAAACCGCATCCGAGGCTGAATGGGCATTGGCCGATAAATCCCCGGCCACCTTCTTCCGCTACTGGACGTCCAAGGAAGCCGTGCTAAAGGCCGCGGGCACCGGCCTCAAGGATCTTTCAATATGCCGGGTGATCCGAATCCGGAACGACCGACATCTCGACCTTGAATACGAAAACAGGAAATGGCAAGTGGCGCACGCCTACTTTGAAGATCATATCGCCTCCATCGTCAAAAACGATTTCCGGATCGAATGGACGATTTCTTAAGCCATCGATCTGCTCTTGCCGCTTTTCATCATTATGTCATCGATCTCCTTTTTGCAGGCAGCACCTTAATCGGCGAAAACAACGCGGTGTAGCCGGGTGCAAATCTCCCGACCGCAAGCACCAAATAACACAAAATGAGCTTCACCAAACCTATTTTGAACAAGGTCGATTTTTTTGACTTTTAAGCGGCGATAAGATATAAATTTATAAGATGGTGATAAAAATTAATATAGGTTCTGGGGGATAAAATGGAAGTTATCGGTATCGATATTGGTTTCGGGTTTACCAAGGCCACCAATGGTAAAGAAACCATAATTTTCAAATCGATTTTCGGCGATGCCTCTGAAATCCAATTCTGGGCTGATTTTGGTGACAGTTCACCCACGGATCATATCCATGTGGCCATTGACGGCAAATCCTATTTTGTCGGTGATCTCGCAGAACAGCAATCCAGTGTTTTAAATTTCACTTTGGACCAGGAACGACTCATTAGCGATTATGTTCGAATTCTGGCTTTAACGGTTACCGGTCTTTTCTTTAATAACAACACGCCGATCAACGTTCCCATCAATGTGGTCTCCGGCCTGCCCATCGGTTATTTTAAACAAAACCATGAACGCTTTAACGAAATTCTGACCGGCCATCACAGCATCACCTATCATTCCCATAATGGAGAAAAGTCCACACGGGAAATTTATATCAATAAGGTACGCATGCTGCCGCAACCCCTGGGCAGCATCTTAAACAACCTGATGGATGCTGACGGGAAGATAGTGAATGATGATCTGGCATCTCAGAAGATAGGTGTCGTCGATATCGGATTTCGGACCACTGATTTTACGATTCTTGACCACCTGCGTTATATTGATCGTGGAAGCCGCACCATCGATACCGGCATTTCCAAAGGATTCAGTGTGATTTCAAACAAACTGAGAGAAAAATGCGGCGTCGGCGTAGAGCTTTACCGCCTTTATAAAGCGGCTGAAGAAGGCACCATTAAGATGAGAGGGCACGGATTCTCATTTGAAAAAATCAGAGATCAGGTCTATTCTCAGTTAGCCGCCACCATCGCCAACGATCTGGATCGACTGTGGGCCGATGATTGGGACATCGACACGATTATCCTGACCGGTGGGGGCTGCCGGGAACTTTCCAAATATTTACACCCGCTTATTGCCGGCAACGTCATGCCTGTGGATTTAAATGCAGATCCAAGATTGAACAACGTCCTTGGCTACGCCAAATACGGCAGATACATTTGGGGCGAAGCGGCCATAGAAAATCCTGCTGCCAAGATGGCCGGTGAGCCAAATTCCGAATCGGAATCCGAAACCATCGAAAAGATCGAGGCGAGTGAATTGTCGCAGGTATAATTTATCTTAATCGGTTGAGAAGGAATCGTATCAGAAGTTTACGTTTTAAGATGATCGCCACGCGAGGTCTGTACCAGAATATTTTTTTTACCTTTCTGCTGAACCTTTAAACCCAATTTTTGAATCGTCTGAATCAGCGGTCGGCCGAATAAAAAATCAAGCATTTCTTCATCCAGGCCGGCTGTGGAAACCACCAGCTTGCGAATCTCGGTATCAAACTGTATGATTTCATTCAGTTTTTGGTGATCGGTACCCTTCGCATTGCTGTTGATCGCGCCAACCAGCTTCTGAATCGTTTTGTAGTTACAACGCTCTTGGTGGTCTTTGATCAAACCCCATAATCCTTCGATTTCGGATATTAGGTCCTTACGGGTCAGTCGCGTTTTAGCATACAGGTCCTCGAGCGCTTTGCTATCCCAACACTTCAGGGTCCGGCATTCAATTGGCCGGTTTTCATAAATGGTACAGGCGCTTTGCGGTTCATTGAAAAAAATACAGGTCAGACTTTTGTCTTTCCCTTTTATTTTAATAACATCGGAGCCCACCGGCTCCAGGCACTGCCTGACATTATCATAGGCCAATTCACCTTCGCGGATGGTGTAAAGGTATTTTGAATGAATAATACCGTCTTCAAGCAAGGCTTTATCGGCATGGTGAAACGAAGGCCCCCCTTTTTTGCAGCAGGTGCCGCAGCGCACACATTCGGATAGGGGTTTTGCCGGCCCGGCTTCCGCTGGCTTTCTTGATTTCAAAGCCTTTTTTTGAGGAACTGATTCCATAATGAAAATATATCAAATACAGCACGAATTAACAATTTCATTTGGTCTTAAACAAATCTGTATTATCATAATAATGAATTAAATGAGAAAAAGATAACATGAAAAATCTGATCCTGCATATCGAACAAATCAAGGATAAACCGCTTTCCCAGGATTTTGAAGAAAATGCAGCGGCCTTCCCGGTATTGGCAGATATGGTTCAAAACCATGAGTGCGAATTCCTCGAGCCGATCAAAATCCATATAAAGGCCTTTCGGGTAAGGGAGCTCTTTGAGGTGGAGGGCGCTTTCCAGACACGGATTCGCCTGACCTGCAGCCGTTGCCTGAATGATTTTGATACTTCGTTCAAATCCGAGTTTGAGCTCACCTATACCAAAGAGTTGGCCAGCATAACGGAATCATCGGATGAGGAAGAGATCGAATTGAGGGTAGAAGACATCGGGCTTCTATATTTTCGGGGGGAAGAAATCAACCTTCGGGATGCGATCCAGGAACAGGTGGTGCTGGCATTTCCGCTGCGATCTCTATGTGCTGAAACCTGCAAAGGGCTGTGCACGCAATGTGGCGCTGATCTCAACCAGAGAGATTGCGGGTGTATGGTTGCGCCAGGCACCAATAAATTTGCAGCGCTAAAGGATTTAAAGCTGGACAATCAGTAAGTACCCATGCAAATCCCTAAAAAATATTCAAGAAAAGTTCTGCGGTATCCGGGCAAATTTATATGGCGCGTACTGAAGGGGTTTAAGCGCAATCAGGGCCTGCTCTTATCCGGCGGCGTCGCTTACAATTCGCTACTGTCCCTTATCCCCATGCTGGCGCTGATCTTAATCGGGCTCTCGCAATTTATCGAGCAGGAAAAATTATTAGAAATCATTATCAAGGAGTTGGAATTAATTGTCCCGGGGCATGCCAAAAAAATTGCTGGAGAAGTGGCTGCCTTTCTTGAATATAGGCAGTTTGTCGGTATCATCGGTATCGGCGTCATGTTGTTTTTTAGTTCCATGGCCTTCTCCATGCTGGAAAATGCCATGTCGGTCATATTTTACCATCGCATCAAAACCCATCGCCGCCATTTTATAATCTCTGCTATTATCCCCTATGGTTATATGATTTTGATGGGGGTTGGAATTGTAATTGTAACCATTATCGCCGGTGTGCTGGATTCGATCGAAAGCGAAACGTTCACCATTCTCGGCAAAAGCCTCGGTTTTGAAGGTGTCTCCAGGATTGGACTTTACCTCGTAGGGCTCGCTGGTCTGATATTGATGCTGACCTCTCTGTATCTGGTCATGCCGGTGGGGCACATCACCGTTCGCCATGCCCTGCTGGGCGGGATCACAGCTGCCATTCTGTGGGAAATCACGCGTCACGTGCTTGTCTGGTATTTCGCAAAACTGTCGTTGGTCAACGTCATCTACGGCTCTTTCGCAACCGCGGTGGTGGTGCTCCTCAGTATCGAAATCGCCTCAATTATTCTGCTCCTCGGCGCCCAGGTCATTGCTGAATTCGAACGGGCCACCCAAGAATTGGCCGAACTGGAACAACAGGCCGATTCCTGGGAATAACGCCAAGAAAACAGACCCTAAATTTGCAATTAGGGGTCAGGTCTACACTCTTGACATCTCTTCTATTATATTATAATAATGCGGGGAATCTAACCTTCCTTTATCAGGATAATATATGGCAAGACCCCTGCGAATAATTTTCCCGGGTGCGTTTTATCATATTACTTCACGAGGAAATGAACAGAGAGTCATTTTTAAAAGCCAGCGTGACCGGGAAAAGTTTCTTTCCTACCTCGAATCGGCAACTCAGCGATACGATGCTCGCATACACGCCTATTGTCTCATGGACAATCATTATCATTTGTTGATAGAAACTCCATCCGGCAACCTCCCTCAAATCATGCGGCATATTAATGGAGCCTATACAACCTATTTTAATGTGAAACATAAAAGATACGGCCATCTACTTCAAGGTCGATATAAGGCAATTCTTGTGGATATGGATATATATGCCAAGGAACTGTCCCGATATATCCATTTAAATCCAGTCAGAGCCAAAATAGTCCAAAATTTAGAACATTACCAATGGTCAAGCTATTTAGAATATATCGGTCGAAAAAAACCACAGCCTTGGCTTGTCAAAGATTTTATTCTCTCATATTTCGGACAAAAAGTTAAAATTGCTCAACAGAACTATCTTAAATTCGTCGAGGCTAAGGTAGGTCAAAAAGTAAAAAGCCCTTTTAGAAAAGTGATTGGTTCTACTATTTTGGGAGATGAAGATTTTGTAAAAATGGTAAAACAAAACTATCTGCAAAGCGTAGAACCTGATCGCAACTTACCAGCATTAAGAGTGCTCTCAGAAAAACCTGATATAGATGATATAATCCAGGCTGCTGAATCAGCCTTTGCAACACAACCCAGGTTGGCTCGTAATATAGCACTATTTCTCTGTCACCGCTGGTCCGACAAAACGCTCAAAAGTATAGGAAAGCATTTCGGTGTCGGCGAATCGGCCGTATCGCAGGCCAGTCGTCGGGTGGCGAGAATAATTGATAAAGATAAAAAGCTGAAAAGACAAATTCAAAATGTGAAATCCCAAATTTTTGTGTCAAGAGTGTAGACCTGACCCCTCTTTACAGGAAGCTTTAGCAATGCAAGACCAATTATCGGAAAGCAAGTCGGCCAGAAAGAACGTCACCCGCAGGGTCTGGTTCTGGATCCTCATCGGGGTGGTGCTCGTCGGGACATTGTTTTTTATCATGTTGCCGGTGGGCATTGATTACGGTATCGAACACTACCTGAAAAACCAGGGCGCCGACGAAGTAACTCTGGAAGATGTAGACTACAATCCCTTCACCCGCCGGCTAACCTTAAACGGTATGGGTGTTAAAATCGGCCCACAGACGACCCTCAAGATCCCGGAGGCAACCTTTATTATTCAGTGGTCGGCGTTTTTCAAAAAACGTTTTGTTCTGGTGAGCTTCGATATCAGTGACTCAGAACTGGTCGTCAAGGAACTTAGCGACGGTCGCTGGCAAATTGGCGGAATCAACCTGCCCGATCAAAAAGAAACATCCGAGCCCTCTTCCTGGAATTTCGGTCTTCAGCAGGTAACGGTTAAGAACAGCACAATCAAATTTATCAGTTCACGACTGTCGGCCGACTTAAAAATAGAACAGGCCAAGATTTCGAAGCTGCACAGCTGGTTGCCTGAGCGCAAAGCCCGCCTGGAATTCCTGGGTCAGCTTAATGAAAGCAAGCTGCAGATTCAAGCCGATCTTTCTCCATTCGGCGATGATGCGACGGCAGCTGGCAGCATCAAACTGAAGGGCCTGTCCCTGACGCCGTTTGCCCCATTATTGAAACCCCACCTTAAAAGCCTTGAAGGCCGGGTAGATGCTGACCTCAACATTGAAACCCGCCAGATGTCTGACACCGGATTTAGTCACACTCAGAAAGGCGCATTGAAACTTCACCAGGTGCGCATTCAGATTGAGGATGCGAACTTTTCTAATGAAAGCCTTGCCTGGGATGGATCTGTGCGCATCGATATTCCAAAATCTACGGAATCACTAAAGATTGCTGCAGATGGCCGTCTGAATGGAACTCAGTTGGCCATGGCATCTCAAAATGAAAATCTGCAAATTCAACAAGAAGATCTGACCTGGGCAGGCAAGGTTGACTTTGATCAAACCGCTGGGGCGGCAAATTTAAAAGCAGACAGCGTGTTAACGCTTCAGAATACCAAGGTAAGCGCGCCTGACCTGAAACTGGCCGAAGAAAAGCTTAACTGGAAAGGTACGGCAGAATTATCTTTTTCGGAAAAAGTCGGCGAACAGCGCATCAATGCAAACGGAAATCTCTCCGGCGGTCCGTTGACAGTGACTCTACCCCAAGCGAAATTGAAGCTCACCCACTCCGGTCTCGATTGGCAGGGAAAAGTCGATTACGCCCAGGAGCAAACCGGCAAGAACATCAGTGCAGATGGACAGATGCGTCTTGCTTCTGTTAAAATGGAGTCTCCGGAGGCAAATCTGACCGAAGAGGAGCTCACATGGAAGGGCGCCCTTCAACTTTCCGTACCGTCAGATGCCGGGGGCCAGAGGGTCATCGCCGAAGGAACCATCGACGGTAACAATTTGCAGGCGGACCTGCCGTACCGCAAACTCAAACTTGGCCATCGAGGATTGTCCTGGAAAGGCCGCCTGGATTCCGGCGAAAAAAATGATTTTTCTTCACTCAAAGCCACCGCCGACTTCAGTCTTAATGATATCAAAATTCTTCAATCGGAAACCGGCCAGCACCTGTTCAATCTGGATCAGGCCGACTTTCAGGCCATCCAGATCGAAGGACTGAACAAGATTACGGTTTCAGCCATCGCATTAAAGGGGCTGGCAGTGCTCGCTGAACTTAATTCCGCCCCACCAACTGGCGCAGATCCCTCTCTTCTTGGTATGCAAGCACTTGAATTTAAAGAAATCCTGCTGTCGCAACAGAAAGATCTCGCCATCGAATCCATCGACCTGAAAGCGATGAAAGTCCTCGTGCACCGTGACTCGCACGGAAAATTGCCGGCCATCGAAAGATTAAAAGACATACAAGGAGATGTGTCTTCAACGGATCAATCGAAACCGGTCACTTCTGATACCAAAACCAAAGGGAAGCCCGGCGACTTTAAATTCCGCATCGCGCAGCTTGAAATTACCGGCGACAGCAAATTGCGAATCAAGGATGAAAGCGTCAGCCCGGCGTACAGCATCGATCTGAGCCTGCTGGAAGTAAGGCTCGCGGATCTGGACAACCGCCGGCCCCAGAAGCCCGCAACGTTAAAATTGCTGATTTCCGACGGAAAGCATACACGGGTGTCTCTGGATGGCACGATGCAACCGTTTGGCGAGCAGGTCAACCTAAACTGGACCGGAAAGATCGAGTCTTTCGAGTTACCACCCATTTCCCCGTATGTCATCCAAAACACCGGGTACCGTTTTGTCAGTGGTGAATTGCAGGCTGACATTCCCGTAAAAGTCAGCCAAAATCAGCTGAAAGGCGAAATTGATCTGGTTTTATACAATCCCAGGGTAGAACGCGTGCAGGCACAAGGTTCATCGGATGATAAGCAGGGGAAAATTCAGATCGGCATGCCGCTTGATTCGGCTTTGCGCCTGATGCGCGACGAGCAAAACGATGTCAGACTCAAAATTCCGATCAGTGGTGATATTAGAGATCCGAAGTTCAGCATTGCCGATGCCATTAATAAGGTATTGGCCCAGGCCCTTCAGAAATCTTCTGTTTCGTATCTGAAATACATGCTTGGGCCTTACGGCATCGGCATTTCAGTTGCTGAATTCGCTTATAACCAGGCCACAAAGATTCGCCTCAATCCCATATTATTTAAGCCGGGAAGCGATGAACTCGATGAATCTGCAATCGATTATACCCAACGAGTGGCCGCTATCCTTAAAGAACACCCCACCGTGCGATTGAGTGTATGCGGTGTGGCAACGGAAAGCGATCGTGCATTTCAGAAAGAAACATCTGCGCCAGCGGCAACAGATGCGACTCTTCTGGAACTTGCCAGAAACCGAACAGAAAGCATTGAAACGCAACTTATCAAATTGCACGGAATCGCGGCAAAACGCATTATTGCCTGCGAGTCCCAAATTGACAGCAGCCCAGGGGCCAAACCTCGGGCGGACCTCGACATTTGAAGGCAGAACACCCACGGGATAAGGCGTCCGGGTCTGCCCCCCTCAATTCGTCCGGATTTTTTCTTCCTTTTTGGGGCTGAATTCCTTCACTATAAACCGGTAAGCAATATAGTACTTGTAGATATTGCTCACGTATTGTACCGTCTCAGCCCCGATTCGCCGGGCGGCAATGATTTCGACGTTCCGAAACCAGATATTGGAATCGAATCCGGATTCGCTGGCTTCCTGCCGCAATTTAATGACCTTGCCGGGACCGGCATTGTAGCTGGCAAACCCAAAAAGCATCTTGTTGAGGGCATCCATGGGTTCGTTTTTAAAATAACGATCATGGAGAAATCGAAGGTATTTTACGCCCGCATGGATATTGTGCTCCAGGACTTCTATTTTGCGTATGTTCACATTGGGATCGGCAGCAGTGCTGGGCAGCAACTGCATGACACCAATAGCGCCGGCCGGGCTGCGCTTGCTCTGATCGATACCGGATTCCTGGTAGGCCTGGGCGGCGATCATCAACCAGTCAAAATCATATTCCTTCGAATATTTTTTAAAAAACCCAATCGCTTCTTTAAAGCGTTGAAACTCTTTCTCGGCCAGGGCGTTGCGCACCCATTTCGTATTTTGCAAATAACGTTTATAAAGGATGTTGCCCTTCAGCGTTCCTTTTTTGTGCGATTCGATAAATTGATTAATCACCTCTTGCAGCTTGGGGCTTTTTTTGCGAATGGCCCAGGCGATCTGCCCGCCGCTTCTAAGTTTAATATCTGGATGCAGCCTTATTTTCTGAAACACCTGGGCCCAGAATTCGGCCTTATGACTGTCCATCACAATCATCGGAATTAAACCGACATTCATCATTTCCAGAAGATCTTCATCCTCCAGATATTCGTCAGCGGGTATAATTTTGATTGGCTTCTTGCCGGATTTTTTAAACCGGGCATTCAGCTGTAAAAGGCTTTCATAGTAACTGCTCGATTCCCTGACGTGGATTTCTTTCCCGGACAAATCATCAATGGTCTTGATGGGCGGTGCGGTGGATCCGGTTATGATTATTTCGTCAACACCGGTCAGATGCGGTGCAGAAAAATCAACTTGTTTCTTCCGCGCCGGCGTGATGGTTAGATTCCCGGCGGCAATGTCTCCAAATCCTTTCACCAGTGCCGGCAAGAGCCGATCCCGCCTGGTTGGAATAACAATGATTTTGATTTTAAGGGCTTTGCGCTTGAATCGATTATTCAGATGAGTTTCAAATTCTTTGAGAAGCTCATAAGTCAAACCGCGCTGGTCGGCACCGTCCAGAAAGTAAAATGTCTTACTGGGGGGCACCAGCGCCCGGATCAAATGTCTTTTAGTCATCCCATCGAAATCGCCCGACCATTTCCTTGCAATTCCCAAGTCGGATTCGATGGCCTGGGTCCCGGTGACATTTATGGATATAAAAAGAAGCGCTAGAATAGTGTACAACAAGGGAGGGGAAGTTCGGATTGTACGGTACATGTCGGCTTCTCCTTTGGGGCAATATCGTCTTTAGACTCAAGGGACACCGTTTTTCAGCTTCAGAAATGCGTCTAGATTAGTATCAGCAGGAATCAATTTTTGCAAATAGATTCCGGGGAGATAATTTTCATTCTGTTTTTTCCTATCACTTTAATCAGAAGATCAGGACATCTTCAAAAAAAAATTTGCACACTTCGCTCAAGATAAAGCGCCAGGCATAAGCGTTAATATTGACCATTGATTTTCGATTGGTTTTGTTGGATAAATTGAGGGTCAGATTTCCGGCCGGCCGGTGTTGTTTATATCGACTGCTGTGGGGAAGACATTATATTTGCAGCAATAGTAATAAGATCTCCAGCAGGCCTCACAGGATGTAAAACATGGAATCAATTGCGATCATCATCGCTTTCGCCCTGGGCTTTGCAGGCCGCAGTCGCATCACCCGAATGGGATTCAAAAGCCTAATCCCTGCCAGCGCCCGCTTTGACGATGAGGTGATTGCATTAAAAGAGGCCGGCGCAGGTCTGGCCGAGGCCGCCCATGAAAAACCTGAAAGTCAAATGAATGCAAATACGCAGGAGAATAAAAGATGAAAAACACCAAATTCCGTTATACGTTCAGTTCTATTCTGGCTGCCGTTATTCTGTTGGCCTGGCTGGTCAGCACCGCCCGGGCGGACACCGGCATTGCGTTATCCGCCGGGCAGACCGTTTACGTGCCGATCTACTCTCATATTTACAGCGGTCTGAAGGGGCGCCCGTTTAACCTGGCGGCCACGTTGAGTATCCGTAACACGGATCCGAAGCATCCCATACGCCTGGTCTCGGTCAAATTTTATGATTCTGATGGTAAGTTTGTAAAAGAGTATCTAAATGACCCAACCGAATTAGAAGCCATGGCATCCACCCGCTATATCCTGACCGAGGCGGATACCGGAGGCGGGTCTGGCGCAAACTTTCTGGTCAAATGGACATCAAAAACAAAAGTCAATCCACCCTTAATCGAAGGCGTAATGATTGGAACGCGATCCGGTCAGGGAATATCCTTTGTTTCGCGTGGGCAGGTGATCGACGAGTGACCGCGAGCATCCATTTTTTCGCACAAAAAAACAGATAATCATTTCGAAACGCCTGGCCCGGATTCCTTGACAAAATAACCTTGAACATTTTAGATTGATCTGTTTTTATAAACTTTTATCAGGGAAAGATTAAACGATATGCAAAATCAATTCTGCAAAACATCTTTAGGAAAGAGCTGGGGCGGTTTTTACAAACTGCTTTTTTTCTTTCTATTCGCTGCCGTCATTTTGACCACCGGATGCACCATGGTCGGGCCGGATTTTGTTAAGCCCGAAGCACCGGTCGAGCAGGAATGGATTAAAGCCCGCGAGGCGTCCATAAAAACCGAAGCTTCGGATTATAAAGACTGGTGGACGGTATTTGATGATCCGATCCTCAACCGCCTTGTTGAAAGCGCCTGCCAGCAAAATCTGCCCCTTCAGATTTCCGGACTTCGAATTCTTCAGGCCCGGGCCCAGTTAGGCGTCGTTGTCGGCAATCTCTATCCCCAGCGGCAGCAGGGAAGAGGCGGTGCCGATTATTCAAGCATCAGTGAAAACGCACCCAATACAATCGCAGGTGATGACTCTTTCTGGCAATACAATGTGGGCTTTGATGCTGCCTGGGAGGTGGACATCTGGGGCAAATACCGACGTGCCATCGAGTCCGGGGTGGCCAATCTGGAAACATCCATCGCCAGCTACGACGATGTTTTGGTCTCATTAACCGCCGAGGTGGCCCGGACCTATGTTTTGTTGCGCACATTTGAAGAACGCTCAGAAATTGCCCGGCAAAATGTGAAAATTCAGGGGCGCTCCCTGGAGATCGCCGAAATCCGCTTCAGAGCCGGAGCGGTCACCGAACTGGACGTTGTGCAGGCCAAATCTCTTTTAAGAGACACGCAGGCATCCATCCCGCGTTTTGAAGCCAGTATTCGTCAGGCCAAAAACGCACTTGCCATTCTTTTGGGGAAACTGCCGGGTGAGGTCGATGATTTACTCAGCGGCAGCGAGGCCATTCCCAAGGTGCCTGCGGAAGTGGTTGTGGACATACCGGCGGAATTAATGCGCCGCCGCCCGGATATTCGGCTGGCCGAATATCAAATTGCCACCCAGACCCCCTTGATCGGGGTATCCAAAGCCGAATTATTTCCAGCCTTTCAACTGTTCGGTTCCATTGGCCTGGCTTCAAGCAATTCAAAATACACCAAAGCCGGCGGCGAGAAGGGAAGCAGTTTCAGCGACCTTTTTGATTCCGACAGCCTGGAATTCTTTGGAGGACCTTCTTTGACCTGGAACCTTTTTAACTACGGTCGTATCAAAAACAGGGTGCGCGCTGAAGATGCGCTTCTCCAACAGCTGATTGTCAACTACGAAGACATCGTGCTTCGGGCTCAACAGGAGGTGGAAGATTCATTGGCCGGCTTTTTGGGAAGGCAGCAAGAAGCAGATTTCTTGATGGATAGCGTCAAGGCTTCCGAAAGGTCGGTTGATCTCTCGATGCTCCAGTACAGAGAAGGTCAGATCGACTATCAGCGTGTGCTCGATACCCAGCGTTTTTTAACCAACGCGCAGGACCTCTGGACGAGGACCCGGGGAGATGTGGTTCTTAATCTGGTTTCGCTTTACAAAGCGCTGGGTGGCGGCTGGCAAATTCGTGAGGGTAAGGATTTCGTCTCCAAAGATAATGCGGAGGAGATGGAAAAACGTACCGACTGGGGAGACTTGATTCAGCCCAAAGCACTCGAAACACCGGCTACGCCGGAAGAACGCCAGCAATGGCGCCCGCCGGACTGGTAAACATTTTAGCGGTTTTTTTAGAAGCGATAGCGGAAAGAAAAAGACGCGACCTAATCCCGCTTTCTTTTTTCCTTCACTCTACGGCTTGCCGCGCCATCGCTTTGGCGACAGCCGGGGGAAAAGTGATGAGACTCAATCCGCCAGCGGCGAAATAGTCGCAATTTAAACAATATCGGGATCCAATCCATATCTGGCTTTTATTGCGCAAAACTGAAGGAAACAGACATTTTTCCGGGGGGATTGTCTTGCCATTTTGGCCTTATCTTGTTGGAAATCAAAAAATGCTTACATTTCATCCTGTTAGGATTTTATTCGAAATGAATTTAGAAACATCTCGCTAAGAAAGGAGCTTTCAAATGAAACAAGTGACTTTTTTTACGCTTCTCCTGTTTCTTTCACTCTTTTTTGCCGTCCCGGTTTGGGCGCAGGATCCGATAGTCTATCCTGCCAAGGGGCAGAGCGAGGATCAAATGGAGAAAGATAAATACCAGTGCTACTCCTGGGCCAAAAACCAGACCGGATTCGATCCCATGAAAACGCCCACAACCACATCAGCGCCGCCATCCAAAGAGAAGGAGGTCTGGGGAGCCGGTAAGACAGGAGTGGCCGGTGGTGCAACCGGTGCCGTCGTCGGCGGTTTGGCAAAGGGTAGAAAAGGCGCAGTTCGAGGCGGCCTGATTGGTGCCGGTGCCGGTGCTTTAATCGGCGGTGCGCGCAGTTCGAGTCAGCGGCAACGGGAAGCACAAAAGCGCAAAGAATGGGAACAGCGGGAGGTCAATAATTACACGCGCTCACGCAATGAATACAACCGCGCCTTTGGTGCATGTATGGAGGGGCGTGGGTATTCGGTTAAATAATTCCAGAAGACAGATGTCAGATGACAGAATTTGCAGTTCAGCTTGGAGTATGAGCGTCCGATTATTAGAAGGAGACTACCATGAATAAAATGAAAATACTTGGATTAACTACAGTGCTCGTCGGTCTGATAGCTTTTCCGGCTGTGGCCGGGGATTTTGATGGATCCAAACCGCTGATTTGTGCGGTGATGGATCTTATTGAATGTCAGCCTGGCGGTAAATGTCAAAAGGTAACCGCCGAAGATGTCGGCATACCGCACTTTTTGAAAATAAATTTTAAAGAGAAAGAAATCAGCTCCACCCAGCCCGATGGAAGCAAAAAGAGCACCAAAATCGAGAATTTCGAGAAGATTGACGGCAAAATCATCATCCAGGGGGCCGAAGACGGAGTTGAAGGTGTAAGAGATGGCCTGGGCTGGAGTTTAGCCATCGCGGAAGAAACCGGCAAAACGGTGCTAACCGCATCCGGTGACGAAGTCGCATTTGTGATATTTGGCGCCTGCACGCTGCCTTAGGGAAGGTTGTTCCCTTTTCATCCGGGCATTCAATAGTGTTTAAGAAAACCAATGTTTTTGGTCCGCTCGGTTGAAACCATCGCTTTTGTCTGCTAAGTACAGTGTAACGCCCTTTAAAAATTAGAAATCCCGCAACTTCAGGTCTTGGAAAAGCACCATGACACAGGAATTTGACCCTAAAAAGAGTTACCTAAAAATCAAAGCCCACGAAAAAATGATCGCGTATGTCGGCTTTGGCATCCGATCTGATGTAGATGACCAGAGTAAGGAAGGGGTTATCAAAATATCTTCTTTTCAGCGCCCATATGGCGGTGGATATATCACCCTCACCTTTATTGTGGATACGGAAAACAATCCCGAATTGAAAGTGCACTTGGAACAACTTTTTGACAACCTCACCGAAGATTCTTTGGAACCCTATCTGGAAAAGGATATGGACAAAATCGTCAAAGTCTCTTTGGATTCTCTGGAAGAAATTCCGCAATGGTATATAGAAGAGATCAGTGTTCATTTCAACCATATGGACGAACGTCTAAATGTTTTAATTGAAGAAAAGCTTATCCCGGCGCTGGAATCCAGCCTATCTTTTTCTTTCGATCCGGTGGAATGGTGGCCTGCCGATAAGCCTGTTGAGGTGCCCGACGAAGCATCGCTAATGGAAAAGATCTCTTTAAAAAAGCTATTTCGGAGATGGTTTAAGGAGGATTAAGCAGCCCCATTATCAGCAAGTTTACACAGCTTAAAGTTCGGAATCCATAAACAGATTAATAGCGCTATCTGCATTTTGGATTTTAGATTTTGGATTGAAAAGCAGACAGACGATTTGCACAACTGGATTCTAAAATTTTAATCCAAAATCTAAATTCCAAAATAAAAAAGGAGGTTGCATGTCGCTAAAAGTCAATTCGGCCGAAACCCGGCCCGGCGTTTTTACAGTATCTCCAATTGGAAGCCTGGATGGAAATACCTACGCGATTTTAGAAATAACCGTTGACTCGATTTTGAAAGAATCCCCGGATGTCCTTATCTTTGATATGGAATATTTAGATTATATCAACAGCATGGGCATCCGCATTCTGCTGAAAGCCAAAAAGGCGCTTGATAAAGACAACGGCAAAATCATTTTTATGCATCTTCAGCGCCAGATAAAAAAAGTTTTCGATATTTTGAATGCCCTGCCGACGTTGCAGGTATTTTCAAACATCCAGGAGTTGGATAACTACTTGGACGCGATGCAGAAAAAAACCCGTTAAACCAAGTCCATTTTCCCTAATACATAATCAATTACGGCCCCAAGCGCCCGGATCGGGGAGTGCTGGAGCTAATTTAATTGCGGATTGCAATACCAAGCATATCGGGAATTCAAAATCCGAAATCTTAAGTACTCCAAATATTTATAATGCAAGCGGCCAAAGAAGACATGATTGTTCCCGGCGAAATGAGCTTTGAACGCCAAACGGATAATACCCTGCTTATCCATTTGAAAGGCAGTTGGACGATCGGACAGAAATTGCCTTCGGTCGAAGAGATTCAGCGCCAGGTAAAATCCGATACGGGGCTCAAAGAAATTGCCTTTGACACCCGGGCGCTTTCAGGCTGGGACAGCGGCCTGCTGTCTTTTCTCACTAAAATCATCAATCAATGTTCGGCCAAAAATATCACCGTGGACCAGGCGGGACTCCCCGGAGGTGTCCGAAAATTGCTGCACCTTGCCTTTGCGGTTCCGGAAAGAAAAGGGGCGCGTAAAGAGGCGGTTCGGGAATCTCTGGTCGCCCGCATCGGTGCATCCACGATTGAAGCGGGCCAAGCGGCCATAGATACGCTCAACTTTATCGGGGAAGCCTTTGTGGCTTTTTTAAAATTTTTGGTCGGCAAAGCCCGTTTTCAGCGGTCCGATCTGATGCTTACGATCCAGCAGTGCGGCGCTCAGGCATTGCCCATTGTGTCGCTGATCAGTGTCCTGGTGGGCCTGATTCTGGCCTTTATCGGTGCCGTCCAGCTGATGATGTTCGGTGCCCAGATTTATGTGGCAGATCTGGTGGCGATTGCCATGGTGCGCGTTATGGGTGCGGTCATGGTGGGCGTCATTATGGCAGGGCGCACCGGTGCTGCCTTTGCAGCCCAGATCGGAACCATGCAGGTGAATGAGGAAATCGATGCCTTGCAGACCCTGGGCATTTCACCCATGGAGTTCCTGGTATTGCCCCGCATGCTGGCCCTGATTCTGATGATGCCGCTATTGTGCATCTATGCGGACCTGATGGGCGTTTTGGGCGGGTTCATTGTGGGGGTCGGCATGCTCGACATTTCGAGCACCCAATATATCAATCAGACCATAAAAGCCCTTAACCTTTACCATTTTTTTATCGGGCTTTTTCATGCCCTTGTTTTCGGGGTGCTGGTGGCCCTGGCCGGATGTCTGCGGGGGATTCAGTGCGGCCGCAGTGCCTCGGCTGTCGGACAGGCAACGACCTCGGCCGTGGTAACCAGCATTGTGAGCATCGTCCTGGCCACAGCCCTAATAACTATTGTGGCCAATATATTGGGTATTTGATCTTGGTAGGTTTCGTGTTTAGTGTTTAGAAGTCAAGGTTCAGGGTTCGAGAACCTGTTCGATTGGTTTTATTGGTCTTATCGGTTGAATTGGTTGTCTTAAACCGAACCAATGGAACAAATTTAACCAATTAAACCATTGTAACCCTTGCCAACTGGATGATATCTGAAACTGGTAAAAACAAATAAACATGCCTGAGAGCCAAACAAACCAAGAACCCTATATCATTGTCGATGACCTGACGATGGCTTACGGCAGTTTCGTGGTGCAGCGGGATCTGACATTTACCGTTAACCGCGAAGACATTTTTATCATCATGGGCGGCAGCGGGTGCGGCAAAAGCACCCTGATGCGCCATATGGTCGGTTTAAAGGCGCCGGCAAAGGGCAAGGTTTTCTATGAAGATACCAGCTTCTGGGACACCGAGCCGGCACAGCGCGATCAAATTATGAAAAACATCGGCATCCTGTATCAAAGCGGAGCCCTGTGGAGCTCGATGACCCTGGCGGAGAACATAACACTGCCGCTGGGTGAATATACCGATTTGAGCCCGGGTCAGATGCGTGAGATCGCGTCACTTAAGCTTTCCCTGGTCGGTCTGGCAGGTTTTGAGGACTACTACCCATCGGAAATCAGCGGCGGAATGCGTAAACGCGCCGGTCTGGCCAGGGCCATAGCCCTCGATCCGGATATCCTTTTCTTCGACGAACCCTCGGCCGGATTAGATCCCATCAGCGCCAGTTTGCTGGATGAATTGATTCTCGAGCTTCGCGAAAGCCTGGGTGCCACCATCATTATCGTCACCCATGAGCTGGCCAGCATCTTTGCCATCGGCAACAACTCCGTCTATCTGGACCCGGAGAAAAAAACCATGACCGCTGCCGGCGATCCCAAAAAACTTCTCGAAGAAACCAAAGATCCGGAACTGCGCAGGTTTTTGACGAGGGGAAAATCATAGAGATTGCTTTCGCAATCTCGAATGTGGATTGCGGATTGCGGATTGCGGAATGATTGGAATTTAGAATTTGGATTTTGGATCTAAATTAAGAAAGAAAGCATGGATAGCTGTTCAATATGATCCAAAATCTAAATTCCAAAATCCAAAATTAAAATACCCCAATGTTAAGGATATTTCTTTATGAGCAAACCAGCAAATAAGACGATGATCGGGGTTTTTGTTATCGTCGCGGTGGTATTGGCCATAGCTGCGGTCATCGTTTTTGGTTCCGGCAAGTTTTTTAGAAAAACCGAGCCGTGGTTAACTTTCTTTCAAGGATCGGTGAAAGGTTTGAATGTGGGCTCACCGGTTGTATTCCGGGGGGTTCAGGTCGGACAGGTGACCGACATCATTGTGGGTTTCGACCCGACCAAGCTTGAAGTGCTCATTCCGGTACTCTTTGAAATCGATCCTGAAAAGTTTAAGGACATCGGTCCTCGCACGGAAACAAGCGGTGTAGATATGCACAAAGCCCTGATCGATAGGGGTATTAGGGCTCAATTGCAAATGCAGAGTCTGGTCACCGGCCAACTGCTGATCAATCTCGATTTTTATCCAAATACGCCTGCCGAGTTAATCGGGACAGATAGATTTAAAGGCAAAATAAAGGTCGAAGAGTGGTGGGAAATTCCTTCAGTCCCAACACCGCTGCAAGAGCTGGAAAAAGCCCTGAGTGGACTTAACATCAAAGCAATTTCAGAGGATGTCAGACGGGCGATGGACGGTATCGCCAAACTGGCAAACTCCCCCGATCTGCAGGAGGGCATCGGTTTGTTGAAAGATACGCTCATCGATGTCCAAAAATTGGCACGCAATCTGGACAGCAAGCTTGAACCTCTGGCTGCCGGTATCGATCAGACGCTGGCCGAAGTCAGGGCTGGCATCGATCAGACGCTGGCCGAAGCCAGAGCCGGCATCGGTGATGCCCGCAAGTTGATTGCCAACATCGATGAGCAAACAACCCCTTTGATGTCGAGAATCCAGAAGGCGACGGAGTCAGCCCAAATTGCCCTGGAGCAGGCCGACACAACCCTTAAAAGCATTGAAGGTCTGGTGGACGAAGGCACCAAATTGCGTTATGAAGTTTCCGCAGCCCTCAGAGAAGTTGGGGCTGCCTCCCGCTCTGTGCGGGTTTTAGCCGATTTCATTGAACAACACCCCGATGCCATCCTTCGCGGAAGGGCTGTTCAAAACGGAGGAAAGTGATGTTTGCAAACAACTTTAAACTCGCATGTGTGGTTCTGATAACGTGTACGCTGGTTTTAAGTGCATGTTTAGGCGGTGGCAGCCAGGCACCTTCGAGGCGGTATTACGTATTAAATTCTTTGCACACCGTCGATAACCCGCATCAGCCCATTGCTGATTTAAAAGAGGCGGTTGTGGTTATCGGTCCCCTGACACTGACGCAGGTGCTGGACCGGCCCCAGATCATCATTCGTCAGAGCGACAACGAAATCCGGGTTTCGGATTTGGACCGCTGGGCAGAGCCTTTAAATGAAAATTTGGCCCGTGTTGTCGTTGACAATCTTGCCATTCTGATTTCGAGTGGGCGCGTCATCAGATTTCCCCCACCCAGGTCACTACCGGTTGACTATCAGGTGATAATGGAAGTCACCCGATTTGACGGCAAACCCGGAGAGAAGGCCGTCTTGCGCGCCCGCTGGGCAATTTTAGGTGATAACGGTGAGACCGTGCTCCTGAAACAGGAATCGGTGTTAAATGAACCGACTGGAGGAGATACCATCGCCGACATGGTTTCCGCCCAGAGCCGCCTCGCCGCTGAGTTCAGTCGCGACCTGGCCGGGGCCCTTAAAACCCTTAAGGAACAGAGCGCCGGGAAGTAGAATCACTGTATTTTGGAATTTAGGTTTTGGATCTTGGATTGAAGGATTGGGGATCGCGGACTTGAAATTTTTAATGGGGTGATTACGGGTTTGTAGAGGAGCTTATGAAAAGATATTTCGTTTTGATCGTGTTGGTGTTTATTTTGTTATCCTGTACCAGCGGGAAAACAGAATACTTTCCGTCTCAGGGCTATTCTGCTGATATTGCCGAGGTCACCGTTATTCGGCAAAAACGGATGTTCGGACTCGGGTTTTCAATGGAGGTCATTTTAGATGGTGAGGTGATCGCCAGGTTAAAGGCCGGGCAATATGTGACTTTTTTTACCGATCCCGGCTTTCGCACCATCGGAATTCCGGATTCAAACACCACCGCGGCATTGGAACGCGGTCGTAAGCATTTTTTTGTGATAAAAACCGACTCGTCACAATTCGGATTTGAGATCGAAAGAATCAGTGAAGGCAAAGCGGCCGGTTGGATGCAGGAATCGACACCGCTTGAGTAAAGATTTTGGATTGCTGGTTTCGGATTGCTGAAAGACTTCTACGCACCCTATCCAGCATATATGTAGAAAAATTTGTCCCGATTACTTTAATTCGGATAAAAAAATGGGGCTTCTGTAAAACAGAAGCCCCGTAACTTTTTGGGTTTAGCTCGGCAGCAATGGTCCGAAAAGCTGCTGCCTGCATTCATTGGTATTAAAGTGCGGCTGTTAAAAAGTGTAAACGACCAGGACTGCGCCGAAAAGCTGGCCTTCAGACCCCTCGTCCACCACCGGGCTGCCGTCATCCGCATCACCCACCAATTGGGTATACTGAAAGAGACCCCGGGTGCTCCAACTCTCGCTAATCATCCAGTTCAAGCCAAGATCAAGTCCGACATCTTTGATGCCTGAATCCGCATTGTAGCGCTTCAGGCCGCTGCGCTCAGAATCCCGCCTGCTGACGCCAAAATAGGTTTGCATGTAGTCTTCGTCGGCATAGGTCGTGAAAGCGCCCATTGAAAGGACCCAGCTTTTGTTTATCGCCCAATTGTAGCCGCCCTTCAGCTTGGAATACCACCCATCATGGGCTTGGCCCATGTCGGCCAAAAATTCCAGAGATAAATACCAGTTCTCGATAGTAAAGCCCCCGAAAATACCCAGCTCATTGGCATCGCTTACTTTTTTCATATCATCCACGGCCTTGTTGTCCACATCGTCGCGCTCACCGCGATAATTGTACACCGGACCCAGGTACCACATCTTGCTGGGAATCAGGTTGGCTCTGAGATTCAATCCCATCAATCTCACGAACATTCCATTGCCGATATTCACATTGGCAAACGGGACGGGGACCGCTTCGTAGTCTTCTGAACCTTCATAGTCGGGTTTGAATCCGATGCCGCCACCGATAGATACGTTTTGGGCCTGGGCTGCCGGTGCCATTAAGCATAAAAAGACCAGCAGGATTAAAAATTGAATTGGCCGTTTTCTAAATTTCATCTGTGCTCCTCCTTTTAATGTTTTCACTATTTTATTTTACAGGGCAACCCCGCTCTCACCTGTAAACGCCGGGCTCTTAAGTATTAAATCAGCCCAGACATATATTAATTGATTTTAATTGGATACGCTGACCAGAAACTCAGCGGTAAATAAGAGCGCCCGGCCTAAAAGGTGCATTAAGACAAGAAAAGTTATTGGAGACTATTTACATAGTTGAGCTCAAATGACAAGGAAAAAAATCAATATCAGGGCCAATCAAGTGAATGTGCCTGGCGTGCCAATCCCTCAAATTGCCGGGTGCTAACGGTCATTATTTTTAAGCTCCAATCCCAACAGGGTAATATCATCCTGAGGTTTGGCATTGTTGCCGAAATCCATTAAAGACTTAATAGACTGCCCGACGATGTTCATAACCGATTCGCCCTGGATAAATTTAAGGGCTTCACAAAATCGATCGGTACCGTATAATTCACCGTCGTGATTCTCATATTCAATGATTCCATCGGTATAGACAAACAATTTATCGCCGGGATTCAATTGCGGGTGTCCTTCCTCGAATCGATTCTTTTTCCCGCTTAAAAGGCGCAGGTCCCCTATTCCGATAGCAGGGCCGCCCTTTTTTAACAGCTCCAATGTGCCGTCCTTTCGCAGAACAATGGAATACGGGTGCCCGGCATTGCTGTATTTGAGTCTTCCGGTTCGGGTGTTGATAATCAGGTAGGTAATCGTAAAAAAGTTATTAAAGCGCTCAAACGGAAACTCCCTATCGAGCGCAACCAGCACTTCGGCCGGGGACCGTAATTCATAAATTGCAGCAGATTTTGCCGATTTTCTGCTGAGAAGATGACCTGAATTGGGTTGCAGGAATTGCGAAACCGAGACTGTTACCATTGCAGCCTGGACCCCGTGACCGCTGACATCGAGCATATAGATCCCCCAGTGGTCGTCATCCAGTTGAAACATGTTGAATATGTCGCCCCCCATATGCTCGCAGGGCTCAAATTTCCAGGCAACCTCCAGGTTTTCGGTTGAATCAATCTTTTGGGGTAAGAGACTTTTCTGGATTTCGGCCGCGGCCACAAGGTCTTCATCCAGTCGTTTTTGTTTATCAAGCAGTTCCCGGTTGAGCTGTTTCAGTTTTTTTTCGGCCACCGAGTATTTGAAAACGATATCCTGCAGGAGTTGATTATTGATGCCATTGTCTCTTAAAGAAGCCCAGTATTCCAGTGCCTGCTTCAGCAGCAAGGCATATTGAGGGTTTTTAATGTCGAATTCTTTGATTTTATCTTTTAGGGAATCTTCAAATTTCATCTTATTCAAAGCGCTTGCGGAGTTTGTCCGAATTAAATTCGTAATCGTCTTCAACAATTCCGTCTATGCCCACCTCATCAAAGGCTGCCAACTCCTGGAACACAATGTGCAAGATTTCTTTGCCGGTGATAATACTTCCATGCTGGGGCGCGATGGTCGTAAAGGGGATGTCTAAAATCCGTTCCAGTGAATATCTTAAGGCTTTTCTCGATGGCATAACGGTTTTATGAAAATTTAAAATATCATTGATCGGGCAGCTGGCTCTTTTCTGAAGGCACTGTTTAGAACCCAGACAGTCCCTGCATTCGGGCCCGAATTTTAAAAACAGTTCCCATTTAATTCCCAGGCCTCCAAAGAGATCGCTGGTGAAGAGGATTCCACTTTTTTCATCAAACGTAACAATACTGCCGCCGGAGTGGGCGTAAGGGGTGTTGGTAAACTGAAGCGTGCGGCCGGAAGAAAATTTAAATTGATTATTTATTTTGCTGATGGGAAGCAATCGGGTGGCAACGGAGTAATGGCGAATGAACATCAGATTTGCCGAATCGGATATAACCTTTAGGTCATTTCTATTGATGATATCTTCAAAATTGGGAATGCTGCCGCAAAGGTCGGGATCATAGTGCTGGTAAAGAAGCGCGATGATCTGGTTGGGCGTAATTCCGGTTTGCAGTATTTTCATCATAACGGTCGCAAAATCCGGGCGGCTGCCGCCGTCGATTACAACCGCCTCATCATTATCGATGATCAGATAAGGATTACAATGTAAACCGGCCTGCTCATCGAAAAAGCCGACCCAATAGATGCCATCAGCGATTTCAACCGAACTCTCAAGGTCAATGTCATCTTTTTTGGGTTCAAGCATATGCCCCCCCCTTTTTAAAAAGGTTTTGTTTTTTCTTTAATTTCTTAACTTCTGTATCAAATATCAAAATGTCAAGTCACGGCGATTCAAATATGCATACCTTCAGTGCTCAAAAGTAAACGGGGTTTCTCAAAACCAGAAACCCCGCATTTAACTGTTTTTTGTTTGCATCACCACAAAGGCACAAAGTTCACAAAGGATTTAAAACCGGTATTTTAATTCTTGGTGTTCTTCGTGTCTTCGCGGTTAACGTAAAGAACCTTTCACACTGCCGCACAGGGATCATCATTCGGCAATCAATTTATTGCGATGCTCGACATAGGCATCGCGAACCGCAACGTAGGGATCAAGGGCCGCTTCTTTGAGCGCATCAATATCTTCATAGGTCAGCGACAGCTCATTTAGCTTGTCGTATGCCGTGATGGCCATCGTTGTCCGCCAGCTATAACCGCCAAACCTGTCGTATCTGAGCCAGCTGACCGGATCCAAAAAATACGAGTCGATAAAACGCGCGCTGTCGCGCAAGCTTGACGGCCCCAATATCGGGTACATGATGTAAAAACCGTTGCCCGCTCCCCAAAATGCCAGGGTCTGCCCGAGATCCTCCGGACTGGGCTTCAGATCCCAATGCGAAGCCACTTCCCCAAAACCCGCTACGCCAATCGTGGAGTTAAGCAAAAAGCCGCCTAATTCATGCACCGCTTTGGTTCCCTTAAATTGCAGCAACGCATTCACAAAGCGAATGGGGAAGCGTAAGTTATAAAAAAAGTTGCGAATACAGGTTCTGAATTCCACCGGAATGAAAAAATTATAGGTCTGGGCCGCCGGCTTCATGATCACGACGTACAAAATATCATTTAATTTAAAAAATGCGTAATTGATACCATACAGCGGATCGTTGATCTGAGCAACTTCATCGTCATACTCCTCATCCTCTTCAAAGTCCTCCTCCTCTTCCGTGTCCTTTTCGTCTTTGGCAGGTGATTCCTGACTCGTTTGGGCCCAGTATGCCCCCTGCTCCCGGTCTGATGCACCTGCAGGATTTCCGATACTGATTACTGCGAAAAAAGCCGAAATTACCGCCGGCGCCAATAATTTTTTCACGGATTGCGCTCCTTTCCTCCTCGACCGTTGAACCTTCCACCGTATTGCCGGTTGGTGTCCCCCGGCAGTCGGGAGATCTTTGACAAGAAGAAATTGCATATAATGCCGGTCCGGCAGCCAGAATCCCGAAGGCTTAGCCTGCCGGCTTTTCATTAACTTTTTCCCGTAGGGTTTGCAGCAAGTCTTCAGGCTTCTTTTTGGCAAGGATCTGTCTGAACTGCCCGCGATAGTTCTTGATCATGCTGACCCCTTCGATGACCACGTCATATACCCGCCATTGCCCGGTTCTATTCGACATCCGGTAAAAGAGCGGAACTTTTTTGTTGTCCAGGGTAATGATATAACTTTCAACTTCCACCAGGCCCGGTTTGAGCTCGGTTTCTTTGCCGAATTCGATTTTTTCGTGCGTATAAGCCAGAATTCGGTCGGCATAAACATTTTCCAGGAGCTTACTGAAAAGATCTACAAACTCGGTTTGCTGTTCCGGTTTGAATTTTTTCCAATCGCGACCGAGCGTGCGTCGCGACAGCTCCTCGTAATCAAATACTTCATTGATGACGTTGCGGATTTCAGTCAATTTGGCGTCTCGTGACAGATCTTTAAACGCCGGCTCTTTCATTTTTACCAGCATTTTGTCGATCTGAGCTTCAATGGTGGCCTTGGCTCCGTCTGCCTGGGCCTGCAATGGCAAAATCAACAAGACCGCAAACAGGATTACGCTCAACCCAATACGTTTTGTTTTCATCTCTTGTTCCCCCTCGAATTCAAAGTTCTTATTCTTTATCACCACCGACATCACCGAAAGCATACTTGCTGACAAGCTCCATGATATCCGTCGGAGATTCGGTATCGGTGATGGTGTCACCGTTTTCCAGCAGATCACCGCCACCGCCGGCATCGATGCTGACGAATTTGTCACCAATCAATCCCTCGGTCTTGATGGAGGCAATTGCATCATCGTAAATTTCAATGCCTTTATTAATTTTTAATTCAACCACCGCCACCTGATTTTCCTGGTCCATTTCAAATTTGTTTACCCGGCCGATCTCCAGACCGAGCATATTCACAGGATTGCCGACCTTGAGACCGGTGACGCTGCTAAACTTGGCATACAGGGTGTAGGTGTTTTCTCCGAAAAAACCGACATTTCCGAGTTTTACGGTCATGTAGGCGATGGCCAGTAAGCCGATGACCACAAAAATTCCAACAAATGTTTCCTGGGTATACTTTTTCATTGCGTCTTACCTCCACGTTGACATTGAAAGCGGGCAATTGGTTTTTGATTAAAGCGCGCAAATTCCATAACCGATTCTATCTCAATCTGGGGTTTGCCCTGGGCCAGGCCGGCCAGGATGTTGAATTCGAAGCAATCGTCTGCGGCCTTTTCCCCTTCGACCAGGGTTTGAATGTTCGGCAAACCATGCGCCAGAAAATCCCTTTTAAAATCCTCCATAATGCGTTCGGCCTCCTCCAGATCCGAGTAAGGCAGCACGGTGGCATATTCATTAATGGTCTGCCGCGCGGAAAATCCGCCGACCGCACCAAAGTGCTTATTGATATAGGACCCTAAGGCCCGGATGATCTCCTGGGTGGCGTCGTGCCCCAGGTTCTCACTGACAAGATCGATCTCCTCAAGTGCAAAAATGGCCACCGCATACATGGCATCCGGATGCCGTTTGCTCAAATCGGTCTGATAGCGGACTTTAAAATGGCGCTTGGAATACAGACCGGTAATGTCTTCCTGCAGGCTTTCCAGGCTGGTCAGGATTTCCTCCCGGAAGGGATGTTCAAATTCCTCGAACTCATCCGGGGTGCCCTGGAAAACGATCTTTTTGTCGTAAAGGGCCAGAATGCGGTTGGAGATGAAATACACATCCGGAATTTCATGGCTGATCAAAAGGGCGGTAAATCCAAACCGGTTTTGATATTCCGCCACCATGCCCAGAATTGCATTTTTACGAATGGGGTCCTGGCCGGTGGTGGGCTCATCGAAGAGCACCAGAGACGGATCGGTTACCAGCGCCCGGGCCAGGGCAGCCCGCTTCTGCATGCCGCCGGACAATTCAGACGGGTATTTATCAAAGACCTCGGTCAGCTCGGTCTGCTCGATGCTGGCCATAACCTTTTGCGCAATTTCCTTTTTGCCCAGATTGGTGGTCTGACGCAGCGGAAGGGCCACGTTTTCAAAGATCGTCATCGAGTCAAAAAGGGCGTTGTTCTGAAACATATAACTGATCTGGCCGATATAGGCGTTCCATTCTTTTTTGCTCATTTGATTAATCGGCTGCCCCCGGTAAAGCACTTGGCCCTCATCGGGTTTGAGCAACCCGATAATGTGCTTGAGGGTCACGCTCTTGCCGGTACCGCTCAATCCGATCAGGGTGGTGACTTCGCCCTCATAAATTTGAAAGTCGACCTTCTCCAGAATGGTCCGCACGTCAAATCGCTTGGTCACACCTTTAAATTCGATGATTGGCTGTTTTTCCATAATGGGTCCTTACAAAATGAATGTGGTTACGACATAGTCTGAAATCAGGATCATCACGCAGGAGATCACGACAGCGGATGTGGTCGACAGGCTGACACTGCGGGCGCCGTAACTGTCGGTGCGCATATGGGTGAAAAAACCCTGAAAGCAGCAAATGGTGACAACCAGAATTCCAAACACCAGAGATTTCACAAGACCCCCGGTGATATCAGACATCTCGGTGGCGGAAATCACCCGGTAAAAATACGCCCCCGAATTCACACCCAGCAGAAGACAGCCGCTAACCCATCCGCCCAGGATACCGATAAGATCAAAAAAGGTGGTCAAGATCGGAAAACTGATGACCGCTGCCGCAATCCGCGGGCTGATCAAATACCCCACCGGATCGATGCGCATGGTGGACAGGGCATCGATCTGCTCGGATATCCGCTGGATGCCGATCTCGGCGGTCATGGCCGAGCCGGCCCGGGCGGTAATCATGATTGCGGTTAAAACCGGCCCCATCTCGCGGATCAACGAAAGCGCCACGGCGGTGCCCAGCACCCCCACCGAACCAAATTTAACCAGCACATGATACAATTGCAGGCCCAGGACCATGCCGGTAAAAAAGCCCACCAGCATAACGATCTGGGCGGATTTGGCGCCGATAAAGTAAATCTGCTGGATGATGGCGGAAATCTGCTTGTAATGAAAAATCATAAAAAAGGCCCGGAATAAAAAGATCGCTATCGCCCCCAGATTGCCGTTGATCCTGATGGCGCGGGCACCAAACGGATGAAAAATCCACGTTAACGGATTTCCGGGTTTTGGGAGCGCCATCTCTTCGGAGGGATTTTGTTCCTTTGCATTGTCTGCCATGACGAATCTTCCTTCTCTTTTGCCAAATCTTCTAATTCAATAGCTGAAATGCTATTTTAGGTATAAGACATCCATCGCAAAATCTAAAACTTTTAACCCCATGGTTTATTATCACAAAATTGGACAAGCGCAAGCGTAAAATGTAACTACCTATTATTTTTATACGGATAGATAGTCGCAGGCCTGCTAAAGTCATTTAAAACTGATTTTCCTTAATTTGATGAATTTTGCCCGGAGTATCTTAAAAACGGCACGTATTGACTTTAGATTAACAGATGATAATGTTTTCGAAGGGTTAGGGAAAATATCAGGAGGAAAACATGGCAAACAGCCTTTACATCGCAGCAGTGGCACCTGCAAGCGGCAAATCGGTTGTGGCCCTCGGGATTATGGAACTGCTTTCCAGGCGAATTCGCCGGCTGGGCTATTTCCGACCGGTCGTGCCCACCGCAGAGGAACCGGATAATAATATCCGGCTGATAAAAGCGCGTTACCATCTGGATCCGGCTTATGAAGACATGTTCGCCTATACGCACGAGGACGCCCGCAATCTCGTTGCTGAAGGGCGGAATGAACGCCTTTTGAAAAATATTCTGAAGAAATACAAGCAGCTGGAAGGTAAATGCAAATTTGTGCTGTGTGAGGGCACGGATTTTACCGGCGTGGGGTCCGCCTTTGAGTTTGATTTTAATGCCGATGTGGCCAACAACCTGGGAAGCTCGATTCTGGTGCTGGTCAACGGTCGCGGCAAATCACCCGATGAAACCGTTGATGCCGCGCAGGTGGCCCGGGAATCATTTGAAGATAAAGGCTGCACGGTGGTGGCCACCATCATTAACCGGGTGGATAATAATCAAATCGCGGATATTAAAGACCAGATAAGAAAAATGGGCCTTGAAACCGAGCCGATCTACATTCTGCCCGAAACACCAAGTTTAGGGAGACCAACGGTGGGCGAAATCGCCCGGAAACTCAATGCCCAAATCCTGCAGGGTGAACCCAAAGGCTTAAACCGCGATGTGCACGACTTCAAAGTTGCCGCCATGAATGTGCCGCATTTTTTGGATCGCATCGAGGACGGCGATCTCATTATTACACCTGGCGACCGCGCCGATGTGATTCTGGCAAGTCTGGCGACCACCGTCTCCGATACCTCGCCGAATATCGCCGGGCTGCTTTTGACCGGGGGGCTGATGCCGGAAGACCCGGTCCAGCGTCTGATCCAGGGCTTTAAAAAATATTCACCGATTTCGGTGTCCCTTGTCGCCACCGATACCTACACCACCGCTTTAAATGCCAGCGCGGTGAGACCGGTGCTGGCACCTGAAAACGACCGCAAAATCGCTGCCGCCCTGGGTGTTTTTGAATCCCATGTCGATATCAAACAACTCGAGCAACGCATCCAGGTGGTGCGCTCCGATCGGGTCACGCCCATCATGTTCGAATATGAACTCATAGAAAGAGCCAAGGCCGATCGCCGCCGCATCGTTTTACCGGAAGGCGCAGAAGAACGCATCCTGCGGGCCGCTGAAATCCTGATGCGGCGGGGGGTTGCTGATCTGACATTGCTGGGCAATTCTGAAGAAATTAAAAATAAAATCGGTTCGTTAGGACTCCATCTGGATCAAATTGAGATTATCGATCCGCAAACATCGGATCATCGCCGGGAATTTGCGCAAACCTACTACGATTTGCGCAAGCACAAAGGCATATCCGAAGAAATGGCCCGGGACACGGTAAGCGACGTCAATTTTTTTGGAACGCTGATGGTGTACAAAAATCTTGCCGACGGTATGGTCTCGGGGTCCATTCACACCACCGCTGAAACGATTCTGCCCGCCCTTCAGATTATTCGAACCCGGCCGGGCTTTTCCGTGGTTTCCAGTGTTTTTTTGATGTGCCTGGCAGACCGCGTTCTGGTTTACGGCGATTGTGCGGTCAATCCGGATCCCAATGCCGAGCAGCTCGCGGAAATTGCCATCAGCTCGGCCGAGACCGCCGCCATCTACGGAATCGAACCCCGCATCGCCATGTGTTCCTACTCAACCGGAGAATCCGGCAAAGGAACGGAAGTAGATAAGGTGCGCCAGGCCACCCGCATCGCCAGGGACCGCCGGCCGGATCTAAAAATCGAAGGCCCCATTCAGTACGATGCCGCCGTGGATGCCGGCGTCGCCAGGACCAAACTTCCGGAAAGCGAGGTTGCCGGCAAAGCCACCGTCTTTATTTTTCCGGATTTAAATACCGGCAACAATCTTTACAAGGCGGTGCAGCGCTCCGCCAATGCGGTTGCCATCGGCCCGGTTCTGCAGGGATTGAAAAAACCGGTCAACGACTTGAGCCGCGGCTGCACCATCACGGATATCGTCAACACCGTGGCCATCACCGCCATTCAGGCGCAGGCGGTTGGCGTTTAATTAAGCGGCAGTCAGTCGTCCGTTGTCAGTTGCAAGTGGTTCAAGGCACCCGCTGTTGTTAAATGGGTTTTATTTGTTTTATTGGTTGAATTGGTTAGCATATTCAGAACCAATTGAACAAATTAAACCAACCAAACCAATGAAACGTTTGCGCTATACTCGAAACCTAAAATTTTAGGCCAAAAAGGAAAATATGAAAATTCTCGTTATCAACTCTGGAAGTTCTTCGATCAAATACCAGCTCTTCGACATGACTGCTAAAACCGTGCTGGCATCCGGTGTTATGGAGCAAATCGGGGAGGCCGGAAGCCGTCTTACCCACCAAAGCCGCAATCGCAAAGGCGAAATGGAAGAAATCGTCCGAACGGAGGCAGTGGCCGATCACCGCGCCGGTTTTCAGCTCATCGGAGCTGTTCTCGGCGAAGCGGGCGTGCTCGAGGATGCCACAGAACTGTCGGGTATCGGTCATCGGGTGGTACACGGTGGTGAAGCATTTAAACAACCGACGCGTATCGATGAATACGTAATCGACACCATTCGCAGATTGATTCCACTCGCGCCGCTGCACAATCCGGCCAATCTGCTGGGTATCGAAGTCGCCCTGCAAAGCGCTCCGCAGGTGCCCCAGGTGGCCGTGTTTGACACAGCCTTTCATCAATCGATTCCGGTGCATGCATTTCGCTACGCCATCCCGCAGGATCTTTATGAAGCCCACCATGTGCGACGCTACGGCTTCCACGGAACATCTCATGATTATGTCGCCAAACAGGCCGCAACCTTAATGGGCCGACCCCTGAAAACATTAAACCTGATTACCCTGCACCTGGGAAACGGCGCCAGCGCAGCCGCCATAAAAGGGGGAAAAAGTATTGACACCTCCATGGGCATGACACCGCTGGAGGGCTTGATCATGGGGACCCGTTGCGGTGATATCGATCCGGCCATTATCTTTTATTTGAAAAGAAAAACCGGACTGGCAAGGGAGGCGGTTGAAACAATTCTTAACAAGCAAAGCGGCTTAAAAGGGATTTGCGGCGTCAATGACATGCGACAAATAGAAAAACTCGCCCGGGACGGCAACCCCCGGGCGCAGCTGGCCATTGAAATGGTTTGCTACCGCATTAAAAAGTATATCGGCGCCTACCACGCCGTCCTGGGCCGGCTCGATGCGCTGGTTTTTACGGCAGGCATCGGTGAAAAATCAGCTTTGATTCGTGCGGGTTCCTGCCAGGGGCTGGCGCATCTGGGCATCGCGGTGGATCCTGAAAAGAACAACTGCCCGTCGAAAGCGGCCTTCGAGATTCAGACCGCAAGCAGCACCGTCAAAGTCCTGGTTGTCCCGACCAATGAAGAACTCGAAATTGCCGAACAAACCATGGCATGTATCCAAAGCAATCAAAACTAGAGCAGACGGTGTTTGCCGGTCTTTTCGAACCTGATTTTAGCCGTATAACCGATCCCGATAGAGAAAAAAAGAACTTGATTCAAAAAGCAAAAGACAATATGGGTCGTACGGTGGGGATCATCGCGCTTAAATGGGATTTTTTCTTCTACGGGTTCGATGAAAAATAGTACCTTCTATTTCGCAGTATTTTACTACTGCCTACCTACCGGTTTTCTTTTGCCGATTCAACCGGGCTGACAAAACTTGACACTTATTGTCAATAAGGAGATCTGCATGAAGCGTAAATGGGGTGTCGGAACAGGTTTTGTGCTGGGTTGCTTAATTTTAGGCTTCCTGTGGGCGGGAATCGCGCTTGCGGCGGCGCCGAGCGCCTCCGATGCCCAAGCCTTTCCCCGCAGTCTGGAGAGCTATAATGATACGGATGCCGGCGATATATGGGCAATTTTAAAGAACCGCGTCAAAGCGGAGCCCTTCAATCTGGTCGCCACCCTGATTTTCTTTCTGGCCATCGTTCACACGTTTATGACCGGCAGGTTCATGACCATTGCCCACAAATGGGAACATGAACATCAAGAAAAAATCAAACGCGGTGAAGAAAGCCGTGAGTCGGTCCACCACGGGGCTGAATTATTTCATTTTCTGGGTGAAGTGGAAGCGGTTTTCGGCATCTGGGCCATCGCGCTGGTGGTTGCCATCATCGGGTTTTACGATTGGAAAACCATGGTACACTATATCAGCTATCGGGTTAATTATACCGAGCCGTTGTTTGTCGTGGTGATTATGACGCTGGCGGCCACCCGTCCGATTTTGAGGCTGTCGGAGGCCATCATCCGCAAAATCGCCGGCAAGCTCGGTGGCTCACTGACCGCCCAGTGGCTGACAACCCTAACCATCGGTCCGCTTCTAGGATCGTTTATCACCGAGCCGGCCGCCATGACCATATCCGCCCTGGTGCTGGCCCGGATTTTATATGAGCTGGAGCCCAGTCAGCGGTTTAAATACGCTACACTGGGTTTATTGTTTGTCAATATCTCGGTCGGCGGCACCCTGACCCACTTTGCGGCGCCTCCGGTGTTGATGGTTGCCAGTCCCTGGAAATGGACCACAGCGCACATGCTGACCCATTTCGGCTGGAAAGCTGAAATTGGGATTCTGCTTTCAAATGCACTTTATTTTCTGGTGTTCCGCAAGGAATTGGCCCGGCTGGAGGAAAAATCCATGCTGGCACGCCTCAAAGATGAAATTCAGGAAAAGTATTTAAAACGCATGGACATGGATGCCAGGTTTCAGGAATTTGTGCGGGCCGTCGATGCCGAACAGGGAACCATGACAGCTGTCGATCAGCAAATACAAAAACTCGCGGACGAAGTCAGACTGCGTCTGGGAAAACGCTATATCCCGGACCTGGTTGCCAATGGCATCGATGAAGATCTCGTAAGGCAGGCATTCCGACAGCGGTTCGAAAGAATCAAGCTGCGGGCCATACGCCGCGGCCTGCCCGCCCTGTTGCCGGATGACCTGCGCGGAGAGTTTAATGATCCCGATTGGGACCACCGTGACGATCCGGTACCGGTCTGGGTGACGATTGTGCACGTCTTTTTCATGGCCTGGACCATCCTAAACGCCCACCATCCCGAGATGTTTATCCCCGGCATGCTGTTTTTCTTAGGATTTGCCGAGGTTACAAAACCTTTTCAGAATCGGATTGATCTGAAACCGGCACTGCTGGTAGGATTCTTTCTGGGCGGGCTGGTCATCCACGGGGGGGTGCAGGGCTGGTGGATCGCTCCGATTCTGGGCAATTTATCCGAAATCCCGCTGATGCTGGGTGCCACCCTGCTCACGGCTTTTAATGACAATGCGGCCATCACGTTTCTGAGCACGCTGGTGCCGGATCTTACCGACAGCCTCAAATATTCCGTGGTGGCCGGGGCGGTTGCCGGCGGCGGTTTAACCATCATTGCCAATGCCCCCAACCCGGCCGGTGTTTCCATCTTAAAGAAATATTTTAACAATGAGGTATCGCCGGGTGGAATCCTGGCCGGCGCTGTGGTGCCAACCGCCATCGTGTGGCTGATTTTCCTGGTATTTCGATAACATGTGAAAGGCTTGGGCCATTGCGGTTTAAAAATTTTGACCTAATTTTAATTTTTTAGAATTGAAAATGAAACCGTTAAAAAAAGCAAAAAATTTCAAAGGCCCTCAGGGTCCGGTGGTTCTGGCGATTTTAGATGGCGTCGGTATCGGTACATGCGCCGAAGGTGATGTGGTCAGCCGGGCAAATACGCCCAGATTGGATTGGCTGGCCCAAAATGCGCTGGCCGCAAAGCTCAAGGCCCATGGAACAGCAGTGGGCATGCCCACGGATTCGGATATGGGCAACAGTGAAATCGGTCACAATGCCATTGGCTGCGGCCGGGTTTTTGCGCAGGGCGCCAAGCTGGTCAATGAATCCATCGAAGATCGCACACTGTTTGGTGGCAATGTGTGGAAAGAGTTGATCGAAAATGTCGTCGGCCATAATTCCAGACTTCATTTTATCGGCCTTTTTTCAGACGGCAATGTACACAGCCATATCAACCACCTGGAAGCCCTGCTGGCGGAGGCCAAAAACCAGGGCGTTAAAAAAGCCTGCATTCATATCCTGCTGGATGGACGCGATGTGCCCCCGACTTCGGCCTTAGAATATGTCGACCGGTTCGAAGGTTTCTTGTCTGAACTTAAAAAGGACAGCGACATCGATTTCGCGATCGCATCCGGCGGCGGCCGCATGCAAATAACCATGGACCGCTATCAGGCCAACTGGGGCATGGTCGAACGCGGCTGGAAAACCCATGTGCTGGGTGAAGGCCGAACATTCGGATCTGCCCGGGAGGCCATCGAAACATTGCGCCGGGAGACCCCGGGTGTCATCGATCAGGATCTTCCACCGTTTGTCATCGCCCGGGACAAAGCGCCCCTGGGGCCGATAACGGAAAATGACAGTGTCATTTTTTTCAATTTCCGCGGTGATCGCGCCATTGAGATCAGTATCGCTTTTGAGGCGGATGAATTTGACAGGTTTCCCCGGGGGCCCAAACTCAATGTAAAATATGCCGGCATGATGCAATATGACGGGGATGCGCTGATTCCGCAAAAGTATCTGGTTAACCCCCCCGGGATTGACCGGACCGTCGGCGAATATCTCGTCAAGGCCGGCGTAAAGCAGCTGGCCATCAGTGAAACCCAAAAGTTCGGCCATGTAACCTATTTTTTTAACGGCAACCGCTCGGGCAAGTTCGATGATTCCCTGGAGGATTACATCGAGGTGCCCTCTGACAACGTCCCCTTTGAACAACGACCCTGGATGAAAGCGGCCGAGATTACCGACAAGGTCGTTGAGGCTATCCAGGGCGGCGAATACAAATTTATCCGACTCAATTATGCCAACGGTGACATGGTCGGCCATACCGGTATCCCCGAGGCCGTTGAAATCGCCGTTGAGGCCGTCGATCTGTGTATCGGTCGAATTGTCCGGGCGGTTAAAAAAGCCAACGGCATTCTGGTGGTTTCGGCGGATCACGGCAATGCGGATGACATGTATGAGTGCAATTATAAGACCGGAGAAATCATCCATGACGAGAAAACCGGTGAGCCCAAGTCGCGCACGGCCCATTCGCTCAATCCGGTATTTGCTTATATATATGAACCGACCGGCAGTATAAATCTTAAGCTTTCGGCGCATGATGATCTTGGAATCAGCAGTCTGGCGGCAACCTGTCTGACGCTGCTGGGTTTTGAGCCGCCAGGCGATTATACGCCGAGCATCGTTAAGATTTCGCAATAGTTTTTTTCTATTGAAATCATAAAGCGTTGAAAAATGACAGCAAGGAGGTGACGTATGGCAACTACAGTCGGCCTAATGGGCTTTGGAAGAATCGGGAGAAACCTCTTTCGAATTCTTTACCAGAGCGAGGATATTAAACTAGCCGCCATCAGTGATATTGCCGATCATAAGGCCCTGGAATACCTCTTGCGCTTTGATACGATTCTGGGGCCTTTCCCCGATGAGGTCAGCATTAAGGAAGGCAATCTCTATGTGGTCGGCCGCCAGATCCCCATGCTTTCTGAAGCGGAGCCCGGCGATGTCCCCTGGGGGGATTTAGGCGTAGACGTTGTAATTGAAGCCACGGCGCAGTATCGCACCCGGGAGGACTTTGAAAAGCATCTAAAGCAGGGTGCCAAACGCGTGATACTGTGCGTGCCCCAGAAAACGCCGCCGGACATCACGGTGGTCATGGGGGTCAATGATGATCAATTGAAGCCCGAACACCGCATTGTTTCCAATGGATCCTGCACGGCCCATTGTGCCGCGCCGGTGGTCAAGATCCTGCATGAGGCTTTTGGGATTCAAAGAGCATTTCTGAGCACCGTGCACGCCTATACCAACCAGCAACGCCTGGCGGACGTGCCCTCCGAAGATAAACGGCGCGGACGCGCGGCCGCCGAAAATATCATCCCCCAGGAGACCAATGCGGCTCAGGTGGTCACCGAACTGATTCCGGACCTTGCCGGGCGGCTGAGCGGTGCCTCCATGAACGTGCCGGTTCCCAACGGATCCGTGGTGGACCTGGTTTGCTGGCACCAGAAACAGGTGACCGATGTGGCTATAAACGAGGTTATCCGCACGGCGGCAGCTTCGGATCAATGGAGGGGAATTCTGAACTATGAGGATGACCCGATCGTTTCCAGCGACATTATTCGCAGCAAATATTCAAGTACCTTCGACTCTTTGGCAACTATGGTCCAAAAAGGAAATTTTTCCAAAACCCTGGCCTGGTACGACAATGGCTGGGGGTACGCCCATCGGGTGGTTGATCTTATTGGAAAGTTTATGAAAATAGATAAGGAGGCAGCATAATGGCTATTCAAGTTGGCATAAACGGATTCGGTCGCATCGGCCGGAGTGTATTCCGGATCATCAGCGATCGGGACGACATGGAAGTTGTTGTGATCAACGACTTGTTTGACAACGAGCAGCTCGCTTACCTCCTAAAATATGACACCGTGATGGGCATTTTTGATAAGGAGGTAACTGCCCAGGAAGACGCCATGACCGTCGACAGCCATCGGGTGGTCATGACCGAGCATCGCGATCCGGCTGAAATCCCGTGGAAGGATCTTGGGGCGCAGTTTGTGATTGAATCCACCGGGGTCTTTCGCAATCGCGAGCCTTTGGAAAAACATTTGGCAGCAGGCGCAGAAAAAGTGATTCTGACGGTGCCGGCAAAAGAGGAAATCGACGCCACCATTGTGATCGGGGTTAACGACCAGGAGCTAAAGCCGGAACACCGCATCGTTTCAAATGCATCCTGCACAACCAACTGTCTGGCACCGATTGCGAAAATCCTCGATGATACCTTCGGCCTTGAAGAGGGTTTCATCACCACGGTGCACGCCTACACCAATGACCAGCGCCTGGCAGATGTCCCCCATAAGGATTTTCGCCGCAGCCGGGCGGCCGGGGAAAACATTATCCCGACGACCACCGGCGCAGCCAAAGCCGTCGGCAAGGTGCTGCCCCAGCTGCAGGGGAAACTGGATGGGTTGGCCATGCGCGTGCCCGTGCCGGACGGTTCCATCGTGGACCTTGTCTGCAGGCTGGGCAAAAAGGCCTCCCGCAACGAGATCAATGCGGCGGTTCAGGAGGCCGCCGCTGGACCGATGCAGCGCGTGGTCGAATACAGCGAAGCGCCATTGGTTTCCAGCGATATTATCGGCAACACCCATTCGAGTATCTTCGATGCCCTGTCGACAAATTCCGAGGAAGACGGCTATGCCCGCATTGTTTCCTGGTATGACAACGAATGGGGATACTCGAACCGCGTCGTAGATCTGATTGGAATGCTGGCGGAACTTTCATAAAAGGACTGAGTGCTGAGGTCTGATGGTTAATCAGCCACGGACCCACACAGACTCACACTAACTTTTGTTCGGCCGACGCTGGCCGAACAAAATATGTCAATCGTTTTGCGATTAAAATAACTAAATGGGATGGGTTAAATTCAGTCGTCTGAAATTTGACCATAAAATGGTTTTTACTGTTGCCCGCAGGGCATACAGTTTTTCCTCTGGCAGCGTCGGCCGAGGAAAAGATTTGTTTGTGTGAGTCTGTGTGGGTCTGTGGCCATTGAAAATAGAAAATCCCATGGAGAGGAAAGTATGGAAAAGCTTACCGTTGAAGATTTGGATCTAAAGGGCAAACGCGTTCTGATGCGGGTTGATTTCAATGTCCCGCTGGAAAGCGGCAAGGTCGTAGACGACAAGCGCATTCGCGCCGCCCTGCCCACCATCAAATATATCACCAACGCCGGCGGCCAGCTTATCCTGATGTCCCATCTGGGGCGCCCCAAAGGCAGCCGCGTACCGGAAATGTCGCTGCAGCCCTGTGTGACGGTTCTCAACGCCCTGCTCGGGAGAAAGGTTAAATTTGTCGATGACTGCATCGGAGAGACAGTTGAAGCCGCCGTCAATAATCTCGGCGGGGGAGATATTCTATTGCTGGAAAATTTGCGGTATTACGTCCAAGAGACGGATAATGACCCGGACTTTGCCGCCAGCCTGGCCAAACTTGGCGATGTCTTTGTAAATGATGCCTTCGGCACCGCTCACCGGGCCCATGCATCCACGGAAGGCGTTACCCATCATATTTCACAATGTGCCGCCGGCTTTCTGATGATGAAAGAGCTTGCGTATCTGGGAGGCGTCATGGCAAATCCGGAGAGACCATTTGTTGCCATTTTAGGCGGTGCCAAAATATCGGGCAAAATTGATATTATTTCCAATTTGCTGCCCCGGGTTGACAACATCATCATCGGCGGCGGAATGACCTACACTTTCCTAAAAGCCCAGGGAAAAGAAATCGGAAACTCTTTGCTTGAAGAGGACAAAATTGATCTGGCCAGAGAACTGCTGGCCAAGGGAGGCAAAAAAATTATCCTTCCGGTTGACTGCATGGTTTCAGAGTCATTTGATTTCGATACGCGTCAGGTCGGGGCCCTAAAAGAAGTTGGCACAGAAGCGATTCCCGCAAATGAATTCAGTTTGGATATCGGACCCAAAACGATTGAAAAATTTCGAACGATTATCGGCGCTGCGAAAACCATTGTCTGGAACGGCCCCATGGGGGTTTTTGAAATTGAAGCAACCGCAAACGGAACCTATGCAATCGCCAATGCCCTGGCAGAAGTGACCGCCAGAGGCGCCACGACCGTTATCGGCGGCGGCGATTCGGCTTCGGCCGTCGACAGGGCCGGCGTTGCCGAAAAGGTCTCCCACGTTTCCACCGGCGGCGGTGCCTCGCTGGAATTTATGGAGGGGAAGGTTTTACCGGGAGTGGCAGCGCTCTCAGATAAATGATCTAAAATGCCTAAATTGAATTAAAATGAGCTAAAATTAATTGCGGATTGCGGATTTTGAGTGGGCGATATTTTTGATATTTCAATCCGAAATCCGCAATTCAAATTGACGGAGGCTACCATGGCCGATACGAGACATTATACCGAACTGGGACTTGTGAACACCCGGGACATGTTTAAAAAGGCGCTGGCGGGCGGCTATGCCATTCCGGCTTATAACTTTAACAATATGGAACAGCTCCAGGGGATCGTTCTCGGATGCGCGCAATCCAATTCACCGGTAATTTTGCAGGTGTCCGGCAGTGCCAGAACATATGCCGACCAGACATTTTTGCCATACATGGCGATGGGGGCTGTGCAGATGCTAAAAGCACACGGCGCCACGATTCCGGTGGCCCTGCATCTCGACCACGGAGATTCCTTCGAGCTGGCGAAGTCCTGTATTGATTCCGGGTTTTCTTCGGTGATGCTTGACGGATCCCACCATCCGTTTGATGAAAATGCCAAACTGACCCGCCGGGTTGTTGAATATGCCCATGATCGCGAAGTCACCGTAGAAGGAGAGCTGGGTGTTTTGGCCGGTGTCGAAGACCAAGTCTCCCACGCGGTCTCCCATTATACCAAACCCGAAGAAGTTGAAGCGTTTGTTGAAAAGACCGGCGTGGACAGCCTGGCGATTTCAATCGGAACATCACACGGTGCCTATAAGTTCAAGGTAAAACCCGGGGAAGAAGTCCCGCCCCTCAGATTTGATATTCTGGAAGAGATCGAAAAGCGGGTACCGGGTTTTCCAATTGTATTGCATGGTGCATCGGCCGTCGTCCCGCAATACGTCCGGATGATCAACGCATTTGGCGGCAAGATGGATGATGCTGTCGGAATCCCGGAAGCGCAATTAAGAAAAGCGGCCGGGCTGGCGGTGTGTAAAATCAATATCGACAGTGACGGCCGGCTGGCCATGACGGCGCTTATCCGCAAAATATTGGCCGAAAATCCGGCCGAATTCGATCCCCGGAAGTATCTCGGCCCCGCCCGGGAAGAACTCATTCGGATGGTGAAGTATAAAAACGAGCATGTATTGGGCAGCGCCGGTAAAGCGTAATCGATAGCGGATTGCGGAATTCAGATTGGCGATCGGGCAGATCAGGAAATACAAATTTTTCCATTTTAGCCAAACTGACTGCTTTGAAAAAGATTATGGGAATTTGAGCGAGAAATGAAAGGAGCGAATTGATGCCTGATTCTAAGACTGGTGCCACGGTCAAAAATGTGGGTTTTATTTCCACGCGCATCGCCGGTACCGACGGCGTGTCGCTGGAGCTTGAAAAATGGGCAAAGATCTTTAAAAAGTTTGGATGGACGAGTTTTTATTTTGCCGGTGAGCTGGACCGGCCGCCGGAGCGGTCCTATCTGGTTGAAAAAGCCCATTTTACCCATCCCGAGATAAAAGCGATTCACAACAAAGTATTCGGTGTAACCACGCGTGAACGCGCGCTCTCCAAGAAAATTTATCAACTGGCCATAGAACTAAAAGACCATTTATATGACTTTGTCAAAAAATTTGATATCGATCTGATTATACCCCAAAATGCCCTCACCATTCCGATGAATATTCCCTTGGGCATTGCATTGACCGAATTTATTGCCGAAACCCATATCCATACCATTGCCCACCATCATGATTTTTACTGGGAACGGGACCGCTTTATGGTGAACGCGGTGTCGGATTACCTGAGAATGGCATTTCCACCGGTATTGCCGTCCATCGAGCATGTGGTGATTAACTCGGTGGCCGATACCCAGCTCAGTTTGCGTACCGGTATTTCAAGTCATATTATTTACAATGTCATGGATTTTGACAATCCGCCGGAGCCGCCGGATGAATACACATTCGATGTACGCCAGTCCCTGGGTATCGCCGACGATGAGCTCTTTGTTCTGCAGCCGACCCGTGTGGTCCAGCGTAAGGGAATCGAGCATGCCATTGAATTGGTTCACCGGCTGGGCCGCAAAGCCAAACTGGTGATTTCGCATGCCTCCGGTGATGAAGGCTGGGACTATGAGCAGCGTTTGAAAGAATACTCCCAGCTGATGAATGTCAACACCATTTTCGTCTCCGACATCATCAAGGAAGAAAGAGGCACCACACCGGATGGACGGAAAATTTACACGCTGGAAGATATTTACCCGTATGCGGATCTGGTTACCTATCCATCGACGTTTGAGGGATTTGGCAACGCCTTTCTGGAGACGCTGTATTTTAAGAAACCGATTGTCGTAAACACCTATTCCATTTATCTCAAAGATATTAAACCCAGGGGATTTAAGGTTATTGAGATTGACGGTTACGTAACTGATAAAGCCGTTGAGGAAACCCAACAGGTATTGGACAACCCGAAACTGCGCCAGGAAATGGTTGACCACGATTATGCCTTGGCGCAAAAGTATTTCTCATACAAGGTCCTTCATCAGAATCTAAGAAATTATATGGTTGCACACAACTGGCTGGCACCTGATGAATGTTAGAAGTGGTTTTGAAACCACTTCTGGAAGGAAAGGTAAAGTGGAAAGCATGGAAAAGGTAAAAAGCCTGCTTAAAAAAATATACGGGGAAAAGACCGGAACGACTGCCTTTGAGCGCATTGCGCCGCTAATCCAAAAATACAGCGTTAAGAAAAGCAAGAAGGCGTCCTATTTCTCCCAGGAAGATGTGGTTCTGATCACCTACGGCGATTCTTTGAAGAAAACGGGCGAAGCGCCCCTGGCAACCCTGCACAAATTTGCCAACACATACTTAAAAGGTGCAATTTCCAACATTCACTTCCTGCCCTTTTTCCCCTATTCCTCGGATGACGGTTTTTCGGTCATGGATTTCTTTGAGATCGATCCCGAACTGGGCACGTGGGAAGAAGTCGAGTCGATCGGCCGGAATTTTGAGCTGATGTTCGATTATGTGGTCAATCATTTTTCCGCCAAGGGCCAATGGTTCCGGAACTATCTGGAGGGCAGAGATGGGTTTACCGAATTTGCCATGGAAGTCGATCCCGCGACCGACCTGTCGATGGTCACCCGGCCCAGATCCCTGCCGCTCTTATCGGAGTACACCAAAAAGGATGGCCAAACGGTGCATCTGTGGACCACTTTTAGTGCCGATCAAATCGATTTTAATTTTAAAAGCCTGGACGTGCTCGAAAAGATGATCGATGTCCTGCTGTTTTATGCCGATCAGGGTGCGACGATTTTAAGGCTGGATGCCATCGCCTATCTGTGGAAGGAAATCGGCACCACCTGCATTCACCTGCCCCAGACCCATGATATGGTAAAACTGTTCCGGGCCGTATTGGATCTGGCGGCGCCGGATGTGATCATTTTAACCGAAACCAATGTCCCCCATGAAGAAAATATCAGTTACTTTGGAGACGGTCGCAATGAAGCCCAGATGGTTTATAATTTTACGCTGCCGCCGTTGCTGTTTTATTCATTTGTAAAGGAAGATGCCACGGTTCTCTCCAGCTGGGCCAGAGGTCTTTACCTGGAATCCGAGCACAACACGTTTTTTAATTTCACGGCATCCCACGACGGCATCGGCGTCCGTCCGCTGGAGGGTATCCTGGATGCTGCCGAACTGAAGGGTCTTATCGAAATCGTAACGGCCAATGACGGGCAGGTCTCTTACAAGCAAAATCCCGACGGATCTGAAAGCCCCTATGAGTTAAACATTACCTACGTGGATGCCATTCTGGCGGACACATCCTCGACCCGCGCGGAAAAATTTCTGGCCTCCCAGTCCATCCAATATGCCCTTCCGGGTGTCCCGGCCACTTATATCCACAGCCTGCTGGGCTCACGCAACTGGCTGAAGGGGGTAAGGCAAACCGGCAGGGCCCGGACCGTCAACCGTGAAAAACTTCAGGTTGAAAATGTAATTCAGCAATTAAACGATCCTGAATCATTTCGCTCGCGTGTCTTTTTCCCGTACCTGAATTTAATCAAAACACGCAAAAAACAAAGCGCCTTTCATCCCAATGCCGGATTTGAAATTCTGCAAATTCATCCGAAAGTTTTCGGGATCAGACGATCCAGCGAGGATCAGACAATTTACGCTCTCACGAATATTTCGTCTAACCCGATTTCCGTTTCTCTTCCGGAAACGGCAGCAACCGATCTAATCACCGGCGACAAGGTGAATACAGCGGCATTTAATCTGAACCCCTATCAGTACATGTGGCTTGAAGAAAAGCGCTAAAAGATTTAGACTTGAAATAAAAAGATGTAAGGTGGGTAATAAATGAACACAGACGCACTGATTGCAAAAGCAAAAGACGGTTTCGACACGCTGGATGTTTCGGAAATGTATATCAGCTCCGCCCTGAAATGGCTCGATCTCTGGTTAACCGATGAAGCATTTGCCGATTATGTTGCCCAGATTCAATATTTAATTGATGAGGCCAAGTGGAATTTTTTACTGGACTCTTTTTATCAGGTCATCCCCTTCGGCACCGGCGGCCGCAGAGGCCTGGTCGGAATAGGCCCCAACCGGATTAATACCTGGACCATCCAGGCATCCGCCCAGGGCCACTCCCAGTATTTGATCAAGGCATTCGGGGAGGACGCCAGACAACGCGGTGTGGTTCTCACCTATGATGTCCGCAAATATACGCAAAAAGGCATTTACGACGATTCCCTGCCCAATCCCGTTATGGATTTGGACGGCAGGCAACTGGCAGTTGCCGCCGCTGAGGTCTATGCGGCCAACGATATCAAAACCTATATGTATGATGCGGTCAGAAGCACGCCGCAGCTATCCTTTACCATCCGCCATCTTAACGCCGTCTCGGGAGACATGTTCAGTGCCAGCCACAATCTGCCGACCGATAACGGTAAAAAAGTCTATGATCAATACGGGGGGCAGCTCATTCCCCCTGATGATCAGAACCTGGTCGATGAGGTCACACGGAATGTTAAAGAAATAAAAAAAACGGATTTTGATAACGCCCGGGCAAAGGGGCTTGTCGAGTATATCGGGGAGGAAGTCGATGAAGCCTATTATGATGCGGTGTGTCAGGTATCCCTTTCCGAAGAACGCGAATTGAAGATCGTCTATTCCCCATTGCATGGAACCGGGCTGACATCGGCTTACCCGGTTTTTAAAAAACTGGGTTTTGATGCCACCCTGGATCCGGCAACATCCAATCTAAGCGGAGAATTTGAGAATGTGACCTTTAACATCCCCAACCCGGAAGTCGTTGAATCTTTCGACCCTTCCCTGCCGTTTGCCAAAGAGCTGAATGCGGATATCTTAATCAACACCGATCCGGATGCCGACCGCATCGGGGTGATGTTGAAACACGACGGATCCTGGAAATTTTTAAGCGGCAATGAAATCGGGATCATCCTGACCAATTACGCCATTTCAAAATACAAATCCAAAGGCCGGCTGAATCCGGACAATGTCATCATTAAAACCGATGTCACCACGTCGTTGATCCAAAAAATCGCCGAAGAAAATAAGATCCGGTGCATCGGCGACCTGCTCGTCGGATTCAAATATATCGGCGATCTGATGAACAAAATCGAGAGCCAAAATAAGATCGAGCATTTTATTCTCGGTACCGAAGAGAGCCACGGGTATCTGATCGGCAATTATGCCCGCGACAAGGATGCCGCCTGCGCAGCGGTGTGGATATGCGAACATGCGGCCGAACTCAAAAAGAATAAAAAAACCCTCTTGGATGATCTGGCCGAAATTTATGCCGGGTATGGCTACTGTCATAATTATTTAACCGAAATCAGGCTATTGGGTGCCAAAGGCATGGAGCAAATTCTGTACATCATGAATCATCTGCGTGATACGCAGATTGACGCCTTCGGTGAATTCAAGGTCCGCAAAAAAATCGATCGCAGAGACGGCGAACCGCAACCGCACCTGTCGCGCACCGATTCGTCGGCGCGCAACGTGCTGATCTATCATATGGACAATCGCCCGGAAATAACCGCCATGCGCGTAACCGTGCGCCCTTCCGGTACGGAACCGAAGATTAAAATGTATTTCGAGGTGTTCGGCCATCCATTTAAGCTCGAAAATCTTGATTCCGAAAAAAAGAGAGTCATCGATATCCGCGAAGACCTGGAAAAAACATTCATGCAATATTGCTATAAACTGCTCGACGTTGATTTTCCGGATAGAGGCTTTTTACTGTTCTGGCAGCTGCCACTGGATAGTAAATTGAAATATTTTGAAATCGAAGAGGACATCACCCGTCTGAAAAGCATTTCCGACGACCAGGAACGCAAAAAGGAATTATTCAAACTGCTGGAATTTCTCGGAGCCAATCCAATCGAGAAGGTCAATAACGCATTCCGGGCAAAGTACCAGGTAGGAATACGGGAGTATCTCGAACTCTCTTAAGCCAATTTCGAATTTGGAATTTAGATTTTGGATTTTGGATTTAATAGTTGATAAAATACGAAATAATGAATCCTTAGGTACCTGCAATCCACAATCCAAATTCCAAAATCTAAAATATGAGGAGGCCGCATGCCTTTCCCTGCCAATAAAACCAAAATAGTCTGCACCATCGGGCCGGCGTCGGATTCCCCGGCGGTTTTGGAAAGAATGATCCGAACGGGAATGAATGTGGCGCGGCTTAATTTCTCGCACGGTGATTTTGACAGCCACGCGGAGACGATCCAAAAAATTCGGACCGCATCGAAGACCGCTGAAAGACGGGTTGCCATCATGGCCGATCTGCCCGGCCCTAAAATTCGAATTGGAGAATTTGAAAAGGAGTTCATTGAATTAAAACCCGATGATCCCTTTACTTTGACAACCGAAGATATTATCGGCAATCAGAGCCGCGTATCGGTCAGCTTCACGCGCTTGCCCAAAACTGTCAAACCGGGGGACACGCTTTTTCTAAATGATGGGCTCATCCAGCTTGCGGTGGAAAATGCGACCGCAAACGACGTGAATTGTAAAGTTCTGGTAGGCGGCAGGCTTAGCTCCCGCAAGGGGCTTAACTTACCCAACATCGACCTCGGTATCAGCGCCTTTACGGATCGCGATCATGAATGTTTGAAATTTGCTCTGGAAAACGGCGTGGATGCCGTCAGCCAGTCTTTTGTCGAAACCGGCCGGGATATCATGGCCGTCCGTAAAGCCGCCGCGGATCTGGGTCACGATCCTTTCATCATCGCTAAACTCGAGCGCATCAGCGCTCGCAATTACCTTGACGAAATCCTTGAAGCCGCTGACGGCATCATGATTGCCCGGGGTGATCTGGGTGTTGAAATCCCCATCGAAAAAATCGCCATTGCCCAGAAGCTTATCATCCAGAAAGCCAACCTGGCGGGCACACCGGTGATTACCGCCACTCAGATGCTGGAGTCCATGACGTATAACCCCCGCCCTACCCGGGCCGAGGCCACTGATGTGGCCAACGCCATATTGGATGGAACCGATTGCGTCATGCTGTCCGGTGAATCTGCCATGGGCGATTATCCGGTGGATGCAACCGCCATGCTGGCTAAAATTGCAGCGGCCATCGAACCCCATCGCACCATCAATCCCATCGAGGGGAAATTGACATCCCGCCGTGAAAACGATGACGTAAAACTTACGGATTTGATTGCTTTGAGTGTGGAAGCCACGCTGGAGCGCATCACGCCACCGACAGTCATCGTGCCCACCCGCAGCGGGGCAACAGCAAGAAGCATTACGCGCTTCAGGCTCCCGGTGTGGATTACAGCATTGAGCCGTTTTGAAAAGACCTGCCAGGATCTTTTGTTTTCCTATGGTGTTTTGCCGGTGCATGAACCGGAGCATCCGGAAGACTGGAAACCATGGGCGCGAAACTGGCTGCAAACCATTGGGGAAGTCGGAAACCTGGTCGTCCTGACCGAGGGGCCGTCTAAAAAGCATCCCCACCGCAACAACCGCATGGAAATCCTGGATTTGAGTCGAACATAAAAAAGGGCCCCCGGCGCTTTTGGGTTAATTGGTTGAATTGGTTAAATTGGTTTTATTCGTTAGAACTGGAGGAGGATATGAACTCAGGTACTGGAAAAATGAGGGAGCATGCCTTACAGATCTTTCAGGCCGGATTAGCGGCGGTAGACCCGGTGGAGGCGATTAGGCGCCACACCGCACTGGAAAAAGATCTTCTTAATATCGGCGACCGGAAATTCAACCTTAGGGATTATAATAAGATTTTAGTGGTTGGTGCCGGAAAGGCTGCCGCTCCCATGGCCAAAACCGTGGAAGATCTTCTGGGAGATCGCATTTCCGACGGCGTGGTTGTTGTCAAAGATGAGCATGGCCTGCCGTTAGAAAAAATCGAGGTTTGCGAGGCCAGTCATCCGGTTCCGGACAGACGCGGGGTGGAGGGTACGGAGAAAATACTGGCCCTGGTAGAAAAAGCGGGTGAACGCGACCTGATCATATGCCTGATTTCCGGGGGAGGATCAGCACTTTTAATTGCACCGGTTGAGGAGATATCGCTGGAAGATAAGCAAAATGCCACAAAACTTTTATTGGCATGCGGTGCAACGATCCATGAGATTAACACCGTCCGCAAGCATCTTTCCCGGGCAAAAGGCGGCAGATTTGCCCAGATGGCCAACCCCGCCACCATTACCAGTCTGATCCTTTCAGATGTGGTGGGCGATGATCTGGATGTGATTGCATCAGGGCCGACGGTTCCGGATTCCAGCACGTTTAAAGACGCCGAACAAATACTCAAGGGATTTGGCATCTGGGATCAACTGGCAGCATCTGTCCGTAACCATATTGAGAAAGGATCTTCCGGCCAGATAGAGGATACGCCGAAATCAGATAACGCGGCTTTTCGAAAATGTTCCCAGGTGCTGGTTGGAACCAATCTGCACGCATTGAAAGCCGCCGGCCAGGCAGCTGAACAGTTTGGATATCGCCCTTTAATTCTTTCTTCCAAGGTAGAAGGAGAAGCCCGCGAAGTGGCCAAGTTTTATACGGCCATTGCCAAAGAGATCCTGGCAACAGACTATCCAATGGAACCTCCGGTGTGCGTGCTTGCAGGGGGAGAAACCACGGTAACCCTCCGGGGAGACGGCCGCGGAGGCCGCAACCAGGAGTTTGCACTGGCAGCAGCGCTGGCAATCGAAGGATTAGACAACGTCATCGTGCTGAGCGGCGGCACCGACGGGACGGACGGTCCTACCGACGCGGCCGGCGCCATCGCTGACGGCACCACAGTGGCGCGCGCCCGCGAAAAGGGTCTGGATCCCAAAGATTATCTTCAGCGTAACGATTCCTATAATTTCTTCCAGAAGCTGGATGATTTGGTAATGACCGGACCGACCCGTACAAACGTTATGGACCTGTATATGCTGGTGGTGGGCAGCGTTAAATGATTTCGGATGTTCGACTATTGTTTCTCTTTCAAGAGGGCCAGGCGGCCGGCTGCAGATGGATCCAGAAACCAGATCACTTCTCCATGGGTGGGCTGTATGAGTTGCACGGGATAGCGCGCCGTCCTGGCGTCGCCCTCCAGAACCATCTTGAGGGTTCCAGCTTTCTCAGCTCCGGCGACCAGAAACAGGATGCGATCCGCATTGTTAATTAGCGGCCAGGTGAGGGTAATCCGGTAGGATTGAAATTCTTCGATCCAGCTGGCAGCCACCAGACGTTTGGTTTCCGCAAGGGCGGAACTGCCGGGGAAAAGAGAGGCGGTGTGACCGTCAGGGCCCATGCCCAGCAGCACACAATTAAAGCGGGGCATTTGCCCGGCATCGATTTTAAAAAAGCGGCGAAGTTTCTGTTCGTAATCCGCAGCGACTTTTTCTGCGTCGCAATCCTCAGTCATTATGCGGAAAATATTTGTCGAGGGGATCGGCACTTTAGACAACAGCGCATTGTGAGCCATGCGATAGTTGCTGTCCGGATGATCCGGGGGGACGTGGCGCTCATCACCCCAGAAAAAATAGACCCGCTCCCAGGGAATCTGTTCCTGCAGCCCGGCATCATCGGCCAATAGCGCATACAGACGCTCGGGGGTGGAACCCCCGGATAAAACAATGGTGTAAGCGTCGCCCGTTTGCAGGATTTCAGATATGTGTCCGGCAATCGTTTCAGCCGCCGCCCGGCTCATGGCTCCGGCATCAGCAAGAATACGAATTTTCTGGCTTTGTGAATTCATTTTCGGCACTTCTTCCCAGCTATTTAAATAAGTCCCAATATAAGCGTAGAATTGCCACTTCGCAATCGAAAGATACGGCGCTGCCTTGTTAAGGCTGTATTCAGACTTATAATGTAACAAAATCCGCACACAGGGAGACCCTAACATGTTGGCCAAAGTTAACCCGACCACCACAAAAAGCTGGCAAAATCTCAGCCGTCACTATGAGAAAACAAAACATGTGCACATGAAAACCCTATTTGCAGAAGACCCCCGGAGATTTGATAAATTTGCTCTCCGGTTTAACGATATTATTGTCGATTTCTCCAAAAATAGAATCACAGAAGAAACCTTCGATCTTTTAATTGCCCTGGCTGAAGCGTGCAGCTTAAAAGACGCGATCGAAAATATGTTTGGCGGAGAGAAGATCAATGAGACCGAAAATCGCGCCGTTCTGCACATTGCCTTGCGAAACAGGGGCAACAACCCGGTTGTTGCAGACGGCCGGGACGTGATGCCGGAAGTAAAAGCAGTTTTAAAAAAGATGAAAGATTTTTCCACCAGATTAACCAGCGGCGGTTGGCAGGGATATACCGGCAAAAAAATCACCGATATCGTCAATATCGGCATCGGCGGTTCGGACCTGGGGCCGGTCATGGTCACAGAGGCGTTGAGGCCGTATGCCAGAGAGGGCCTATGCGTTCATTATGTCTCCAACATCGACGGAACCCACATCACGGAAACGCTGAAACACCTAAATCCGGAAACCACCCTGTTTATGATTGCCTCCAAAACCTTTACAACCCAGGAGACCATGACCAACGCATTTTCGGCCAGGGAATGGTTCTTAAATACCGCCGGGGACCCGCAACATGTGGCCCGCCATTTTGTCGCAATTTCGACAAATGCAAAGGAAGTGAAGGCCTTCGGCATCGATAAAGACAACATGTTTGTTTTCTGGGATTGGGTCGGGGGACGTTATTCCCTGTGGTCGGCCATCGGTTTATCGATTGCATGCTATATCGGATACGATAACTTCGTTGAGCTGCTGCAGGGCGCTTTTGAAATGGATCGGCATTTTAAAACAGCGCCATTTGACAAAAACATACCGGTGATACTGGCTTTAATCGGCATCTGGTATAACAATTTTTTCGGTGCCCAGACCGAAGCCATTCTGCCCTATGATCAGTACCTGCATCGATTCCCGGCCTATTTTCAGCAGGGCAACATGGAAAGCAACGGCAAATCCAGCGATCGAAATGGTCAGAAAATTAGCTACCAGACCGGACCCGTCATCTGGGGGGAGCCGGGCACCAACGGACAGCATGCCTTCTACCAGCTCATTCACCAGGGCACCAAATTAATCCCGGCCGATTTTTTAGCACCCGCAATCAGCCATAACCCCATTGGCGAACATCATCCAATTTTGCTGTCAAACTTCTTTGCTCAAACCGAAGCGCTTTTAAACGGCAAAACCGAAGAAGAAGTAATCGCAGATTTGAAAAAAGACGGCAAAACCGATAAGGAGATTCAACACCTGCTGCCCCACAAACTGTTTGAGGGCAACCGGCCGACCAACTCCATACTCTTCAAAAAACTGACCCCCGGGATACTGGGCAGCCTGACCGCGATGTACGAGCATAAAATCTTCGTCCAGGGGGTGATCTGGAACATTTTCAGTTTCGACCAGTGGGGCGTTGAGCTCGGCAAACAACTGGCAAAAAAGATCCTACCGGAGCTGACAGATGCTAACCCGGTGGATTCCCATGACAGTTCAACCAATGGGTTGATTAATACATACAAACAGATGAGAGGAGAATTCTGAAAATGAAAAAATGGACTATTTTAATTGTTGCCCTGCTGTCGTTTTTAAGCGGCTGCGCCCAGATGAATACCAGCACGTCCCAGGCATCCGCGTCCGCTTCGCCGGTGATTGACCGCATCCTTCAGCGCGGCGAACTTGTGGTCGGTACGGCCGGCAATATGCCGCCGCTGAACATGACCACCAAAGAGGGTGAACTGATCGGGTATGAGGTCGATCTGGCCAGAAACATGGCATCGGCCATGGGGGTCAGGGCCAAAATGGAAGTCATGCCATTTGCCGAACTGCTGCCGGCCTTGCAGTCGGGTAAAATTGACCTCATTCTTTCGAATATGACCATCACCCCCGGCCGCAATTTGAAAGTGGCTTTTGTGGGTCCTTACTTTGAATCCGGCAAAGCCTTTCTGACCAAGATTAAAACCATTGCCGCGGCGGACGAACCGGACGATATCGACGCCAAAAATACCAGGCTGGTAGCGCTTAAAGGCTCCACCAGTCAGGCATTTGTCGAAAAAGCCATATCGGATGCCACCCTGGTTACCGCCAATGACTACGATGAGGCCGTAAAGATGGTGCTCGAGGACAAAGTGCACGCCATGGTGGCGGACTATCCGATTTGCGTGGTGTCTGTTTTCCGCTATCCAAATCAGGGGTTGTTATCCGTGGTGACGACGCTGACCTATGAGCCGATCGGTGTGGGGGTGCCGGCGGGTGATCCGCTCCTGGTCAACTGGGTGGAAAATTTCCTGGGGATTGCCGCAGAAGTCGGTTTGTTTGAAGAACTGAAAAACAAGTGGCTGTTGAAAGCCGACTGGCTGCGCCGGTTGCCGTGATCCGGTTTTTTTCCAAAAACCGGATAGTTAATTGTTATCTGTTATTGGTTATTCGTGACAGTGAAAAAGCGGGATGATCTGCCCGAATCAAAACTCGGGCAGGATCATCCCGTTCGAATTTTAACAATCCGCATTCCGCAATCCGCAATTATAGTATGATCATTTGGTTTCCACAAAGGTCCCGTTTTTAAACTCACCGGTGACCTTTTTGCCATCCGGATAAATCATCGTACCTTTACCGCTAAGTTCACCTTCTTTGAATTCGCCGGAATACTGCCTGCCGTCGGGATAGGTCATGGTCCCCTGCCCGGTGCGTTCGCTGTATTTAAAGCCGCCCACGTACTTGCGGCCGTCGGGGTAAAACATGGTGCCTTTTCCGTGACGCTGCCCGCCTTTAAACTCACCGACATAGCGGCGGCCGTCCGGAAAAGTCAACTCACCCTGTCCGTTGCGCTCGCGATATTTCCACTGCCCGACGTATTTGGTGCCATCCGGCATGGTGTAAGTACCTTCGATGATTTCGTTGTCTTGCCACACGCCAACAAGCTTGCGGCCCCCGGGTAAAATCATAATTCCCTCTCCATGGCGCAAGCCGTCTTTAAAATTCCCGGTAAACTTGTGGCCCGTAGTGGTCACCAGCGTCCCATGACCGTTGACACAGTCGCCCTCGATACACTCATCTGCTTGGGCGCCAGGCACACCCAAAAGACTGACCAGCAGTAAAATTGTTAAGCGCACACTCATTTTTTTCCGTTCCTTATTATTGTAAAAGCCTTGACTTTAGAGAGGCTTCTTTTGATACCGGATAATCCGGCCTTATTTTGACCGCTTCGAAACATGCATACCTACCAGCCAGGCCACCAGAACCACCAGATAGATTTGACCGCTGATGGCCTCGATAATGGCAAGTCCACCGGCCTTATCGGTTAGGGGGGATATATCACCGTATCCCAATGTCGTGATGGTCACAAAACTGAAATACAAAAATACAACCCGATTGCTAATAAAATGGCCCTCCGGCATTGAGAATGAGCCGGGCTCCAAGATTTCCAGAAGCGAATAAGCTCTCGCCCACATGAATGCCCCCAACATATAAATGACAAGGGCGGCAAAAATGGTTTCTTTGGTAACTTCTTTTTGTTTAATCGCATATTTTAAGATATTAGAAATTGTATACGCAAAGAACAAAATCCCGCCAATTTCGCCGATAACCAAAAGGACCCTTTCCTCCATAATATATTTCAACCAAACCGAAGCGAGATACGGAATTGCCAGGCATACCGAGATGATCAGGTGGCGTATTTTCTCGACAATAGCGTAAATGGCGGTCAGAAAGATTGCGGATATAGCCAGATCGAAAACGTAGCGCAATCTGCTGTAGTCTTTGATGAAGGGTCCTACGAGCAGCATCACAAAAAATAAAATCAGCAAAAAAAGAAATCGGTTTTCAAATATAAAGTGGTTGGAACCTGGATTTTCTTTTTGGAGCATGACGGCCGCCTTATGATAGAGGTGGTTAGAAGTGGTTTCAAAACCCCATCTGAGGCCCAATGGTCCGCCAATATTCGTGGCGGATTGCAGGCCTCGATAAATGCTCATCCGCCTAAGAGGCGGACTGCGCTTTCCCGACTTGTCCCGCCATAACCCAACGCCTGTCGCAGGGCGACGGCGGATCGGCCTGACGCTTGATACATACCTTATTTTTTTAAGATCAGATATGTAATCCCGCTTTAGCGGGGCCCCTGATCCTGATCTGAGCTTTTGAAACCACTTCTAGTTTGAACCGATAATATTCGGTTTGAATGGATGAAGTCAATCTTTTGATGTTTTTTGGCATTTAACCCGTTTGCTGTTTCGATTCAATCTTTTTTATTTTCTCTTTCATTAACTCGATTACCCGGGCAGGTGTTTCTTTACCGAGCAGCGCCTTAAACTGGGCCCGGTAGTTTCTTACGGCACTGATCCCGATGAGCTGGATATCGTAGACTTTCCAAGCCCCCTTGCGCTTGACCATCCGAAGATCGACCGGAATTTTCTGACCCTTCCAGACCACCTGGACGTTTACCAGCGCGCGAGTAAGGGATAACATCTCCTGACCCACATAAATGAGGGTTTCGTCTTTGTACTTCTCCTGCAATTTACCCATGTAAAACTTGCCTAAAAATTCGGCAAACACCTTGATAAACTCTTCTCTTTGGGAGGGGGTAAAATTTTTCCAGTTGGCGGCCAGCACCTGTCTGGAAAACTCCCGGAAATCAAATAGCTGCTCCATAATTATCCTGAGCTTTTGTTGCTGGGCATCCTTTTGGTCGGCATCTTTGAATTTCTGATCTTGCAAGATTCGAAGGCCCGTTTCAACGCCTTTCCGCAGGGCTTCTATGGGTTGATCCCCGTCCGCCAGCGCGGGCAGTGCCATGGGAATGAAAAAGCAAACGAATATCAGCCTTCGCATGGATTTAATCAGGTTGAGGGGCGCATGTTGCTTATGTTTATACAATGACAAGCGGGGTTTCATAATTCCTGCGTGACAAAAGTGTGTATTTTAAGAATAAAGGCCGTTTGAGCAATCAAACGGCCTTTCGTTGATAGAACGGTTTTGCTCCGATAAAATTTTACTTGGCGGTTGCCGGTTCCTCAGATTCCGGTTCCCTGCACACGATGGTCGGATCGGCCATCAGCGCCAGATCCTCATAGCGCGAATTGAATTGTTTTTCCAACTCCGCGTGCAGTTTCTCGGCCTCGTCCGGGAACGTCCGCGTCAAAGATGCAAATCGGATCTCACCCTCCAGAAACTTCCGCAGGCTGCCGTCCGGTTTTTTGGAATCCAGGATAAAGGGATTTTCCCCCTGTGCCTTGAGCGCCGGGTTGTAACGATACAGCGGCCAGTAACCGGACTGAACCGCCAATTTTTCTTCTTCCTGGCTTTTGCCCATCCCGGCCAGGATGCCCTGGTTGATGCACGGTGAATACGCCAGAATTATGGAGGGTCCATCATAACTTTCGGCTTCCAGAATGGCCTTCATCATCTGCTGTTTATTGGCGCCCATGGCCACGCTGGCCACGTAAATGTAACCATAGGACATCATCATCTGCCCCATGTCCTTTTTGGGCGTCTTTTTGCCGGAAGCTGCGAATTTGGCAACCGATCCGGTGGGTGTCGCCTTTGAAGACTGCCCCCCGGTATTGGAGTAAACCTCGGTATCCATAACCAGGATATTGATGTCTTCTCCGGTAGCCAGCACATGATCGATGCCGCCGAAGCCGATATCGTAGGCCGCCCCGTCGCCGGCAAACACCCAGTATGATTTTTTGGTAAAGAGTTTGGAATAACCGGCGATTTCTGCGAGCAGTTTATTGCCATCATCCGGGCTTAAAAGCGATTTTAGCTGATCTCCGTATTTTCTGGAACCCTCAGGATCTTTGAAGCTGTCCAGCCACCCCTGCATGGCATCTTTGATCTCTCTAATAACGTCGCCATCCAGGGCTTGCTTCATCAGCTCTGCCGCCCGGTAACGCTGCTGCAAGGCGCCTAGAAACATTCCATAGGTGAATTCAGCCGCATCTTCGAACAGAGAGTTGCCCCAGGTGGGGCCGAAGCCCTCCTGGTTGACGCAGTAAGGAATCGAGGGCGCCGATCCCCCCCAGATCGAGCTGCAGCCCGTGGCATTGCCGATGATCATGCGCTCACCGAAAAGCTGGGTCAACAGCTTGGCATAAGGGGTCTCCCCGCAGCCGGCACAGGCCCCCGAGAATTCAAGCAAGGGCTGACAGAACTGGCTGCCTTTGACCGTGGTTCGCTTGACCACATTGTCGCGCACCGGCAGCTCCACGCTAAACTCGTGGAACGGCACCTGCAACGGCGCCTGGGTGTCCAGGGGCTTCATGACCAGTGCCTTTTTCTTTGAGGGGCAGATATCCGCACAGTTGCCGCATCCCATGCAATCGAGGGTGTCTACCTGAATCCGGAAATAGTATTCCTTAAGCTCTTTGCCCACCGCCTTCTTGGCCTCAAAACCATCGGGCGCTTTACCCAGTTCCTCCTCGGTCAACAGTACCGGGCGGATGGCCGCATGCGGGCAAACCATTGCGCACTGATTGCACTGGATGCAGTTTTCCATGATCCATTCCGGCACGTTGATCGCCACACCGCGTTTCTCATACTTGGTGGTGTCCACCGGAAATATGCCGTCCGGTCGAAAAGCGCTGACCGGAAGTTTGTCGCCCTGCTGGGCCAGCATCGGGCGCATGACATTTTTAACAAAATCAGGTTCATCCCTTTCCGATGCGGATTCGGCCACGGCCTCGGCCCAGGATTCGGGATATTCGATTTCCACCAGATTCTCGAGGGTCTGGTCCACGGCAGCATTGTTCATATCCACAATCTTCTGGCTCTTTTTGCCGAACATCTTTTGGATCTGATCCTTCAGGTAACCAATGGCGTCATCAACCGGAATCACGTTGGCCAGTTTGAAAAATGCGGTCTGCATGATCATATTGATGCGGCCGCCGAGCCCGACTTCACTGGCAATTTTTTCGGCATTGATATTGAAAAATTTGAGTTTTTTCCGGGCAATGGTGCGGCGCATGTCGCCCGGAAGCTTTTCTTCCATCTGCTCAGGCGTCCAATAGGAATTGAGGACAAACGTTCCACCGTCCTTGATACCCTCAAGCACATCATAAATGTCCACATAATTGGCTTTGTGGCAGGCGATGTAATCAGCGGTGTCGATCAGGTAGGTGGATTGAATCGGGTTGCGGCCAAACCTTAAATGCGAAATGGTGACGCCGCCGGATTTTTTCGAATCGTAGGAAAAATACGCCTGGGCATACATATCGGTGTTGTCCCCGATTATTTTTATGGCACTCTTGTTGGCGCCCACCGTCCCATCGGCACCGAGACCCCAGAATTTGCACTGAACGGTACCCTCCGGGGTAACATCCAGGCTCTCTCCCACATCCAGCGATGTGCCGGTGACATCGTCGACAATTCCCACTGTGAACTGGTTTTTGGGGTTGTCCGCCTTCATGTTTTCATAAACCGCCAGGACCATGGCCGGGTTAAACTCTTTGGACCCCAAGCCATAACGGCCGCCTAAAATTGTCGGCGTCTGGCCGCGCTTCATAAACGCGGTACAAATATCCTGATACAGCGGTTCGCCGAGGGCACCGGATTCTTTGGTGCGGTCCAGGGCGGTTATGGTTTTGGCGGTTTCAGGAATGGCGGCAAAAAGGTGTTCAATTGAAAACGGCCGGAATAGACGTACTTTGACGAGACCCACTTTTTCTCCCTGGCCCTGCAGATAATTGATGACCTCCTCGATGGTTTCGCATGAAGATCCCATGGAGATGATGATGCGGTCGGCTTCAGGATCTCCCACGTAATCAAAAAGATTGTATTGTCTTCCGGTCAGCGCACTGACCTTTTTCATATAATCGTCGACAATACCCGGCACCTTGAGATAGTAGGAGTTGGCCGCTTCCCGACCCTGAAAATAAATATCGGGGTTCTGGGCCGTGCCCCTCAGCTCGGGCCGTTCCGGATTCGCACCGCGGGCGCGGAATTTAGCCACCGCTTCAAAGTTTGTCAATTTGGCCATGTCATCATAATCGATGACGGCAATCTTCTGGATTTCATGGGAAGTGCGGAAACCGTCAAAAAAGTGAACGAACGGAACGCTGCTTTCAATCGCGGCGAGGTGGGCGGTTAAACCCAGATCCATAACCTCCTGTATGGATGCCGATGCCAGTAAGGCGAAACCGGTTTGACGAACAGCCATCACGTCCTGATGATCGCCAAAAATGGATAAGGCATGGGCCGCAATGGCCCGGGCGGAAACATGCAGGACACCCGGTAGAAGCTCACCGGCCATCTTGTACATGTTGGGGATCATCAGAAGCAATCCCTGGGAGGCCGTGAAGGTGGCGGTTAACGCCCCGGCCGCCAGAGAGCCGTGCACCGAAGCGGCAGCTCCGGCTTCGGACTGCAGCTGGCGGACAATCATGGATTGGCCGAAGATGTTTTTGCGACCTTCCGCTGCCCATTCATCGGCGATTTCACCCATGGGTGAAGACGGGGTGATGGGATAAAGTGTTTCCATCCATGGTTTTCATGTTATTCGTTGCCATAAGTTGCTCCTTTAATTAAAGGTATTGTTATGCCAGTTAGCTTAAAAGTTTTTCAAAAAAATCATTGCCTTTGTCATCGACGATGATGAAGGCCGGAAAGTCCTTTACCGTTATCATAAAAATGGCTTCCATGCCAAGTTCAGGGTATTCAATGGTCTCAACGCTGGTAATGCATTCTTGGCCAAGCCGGGCGGCCGGTCCCCCGATGGAACCCAGGTAGAACCCGCCGAATTTTTGGCAGGATTCGGTGACGGCCCTGGAGCGGTTTCCTTTGGCCAGCATAATCATCGAGCCACCCTGCGCCTGAAAGATGGGCACATACGGGTCCATTCTTCCGGCGGTTGTCGGCCCGAACGAGCCGGAAGCATGGCCCGGAGGTGTCTTGGCCGGACCGGCATAGTAGATAATATGGTTTTTAAAGTAATCCGGCAGGGCCTCGCCTTTATCCAGACGTTCTTTTATTTTAGCATGAGCGATATCTCTGGCAACCACAATTTTCCCGGTCAACAGCAGCGGGGTGGCTATCGGATACCGTTTTAACTGCGCCAGAATCCCGTCCATCGGCTGATTTAAGTCGACCCGCTCGGCCTCGCTGTCCGCGACATCAACCTGCGGCAAATAACGGGCCGGATCTGTCTCCAGCTGTTCCAGAAAGATCCCCTGCGACGTAATCTTGGCCTTGATATTGCGATCTGCATTACAGCTGACCCCCACACCGATGGGACAGGATGCGCCGTGACGCGGCAGCCGGATCACCCGGGCGTCCAGGCAGAAATATTTGCCGCCGAACTGGGCGCCGATTCCCAGCTCCCTTGATATCTTAAGCACCTGAGCTTCCAGCTCAAGGTCCCGAAAAGCGTGTCCGCTTTGGCTGCCTTTGGTCGGCAGGGTGTCCAGGTACCGCGTTGTCGCCAGTTTTAAAGTTTTCAGGTTGAGTTCGGCCGAGGTTCCGCCGATAACAAAGGCCAGATGATAGGGCGGACAGGCGGCGGTACCGAGCGACTTCATTTTGCTTTTCATAAAATCCAAAAGATTTTGCGGTGTTAAAACGGCTTTGGTTTCCTGGAACAGAAAGGTTTTGTTGGCAGATCCGCCGCCTTTGGCGATAAACAAAAAATGATATTCATCTCCCTGCACCGCGTAAAGCTCGATCTGGGCCGGCAAATTGCAGGCGGTATTTATTTCCTCAAATGTGGTCAGCGGCGCATTCTGAGAATAGCGCAGGTTGCCCTTGGTGTAAGCATTAAAAATGCCCCTTGACAATGCTTCTTCGTCGGAATAACCGGTCCAGACAGCCTGGCCCTTTTTCCCCATAACAATCGCCGTCCCGGTGTCCTGGCACATGGGATAAACGCCTTCGGCGGAGATTACGGCATTTTTAAGCAGCTCCAGCGCCACGCTTTTATCGTTGGCAGAGCTTTGCGGATCATTACAGATCTCTGCTAATTGCTGGAGATGGGAAGATCGCAAAAAATGAGAAACATCGTGAAAGGCCTGTTCGGACAGAAGGGTTAACCCTTCCGGCGCCACCCGCAAGAGCCGGATCCCATCAACAGCGGTCCGGGATACATGTTTATCCGTCAGCAGTCGATATTCGGTGGGATCATCTCTCAGGGGAAACATTTCCCGGTACGTAAAATCAACCATCAAACATTGCTCCCGTGCAACATCTGGCCTTTTGCATCCAAGAATTAAAAGGGATCTAACTATCAGCCGGAAGGAAAACTGTCAAGGTATTTAGAGTTCCGGAATCCCCAAATGAAAATCCCGCCTGTAAATAGCGGGATTCGCAAGTCGGGGATAATGCAACCTCTGACGACATACTCAAGGCCGTATCTATTCTTCCGGTTCCTCAGGCGGTTTAAGATGTTCCGGAACTTCCAGCATGTTGATCAAAAGGGGTTTTAAAAATGACCACCGAATACCGATATGATAGATTTCTTCCATATCCCGGATCGCATCCCAGCAGTTATGGCAGGGAGCGATTACCAGTTTGGCGCCGGTTGCCAGTATCTGATCCCGCTTAACCTTCATGCCGATGTTACGCTGTTCCCGGTAACGGCCGATACCGTTTAAACCGCCGCCGCCACCGCAGCAGAAGTTATGCTCGCGGTTCGGTGACATTTCCCGGAAATCTTCGGCGATGTAACTCATAATTTCTCTGGCCACATCGGCAAGGCCGCCGTTGCGAATGTAGTTGCAGGAATCCTGGTAGGTCACCGGTTCTTTTATTTTCTTGGCAGGATCGATTTTCAGTTTGCCGCTGCGCAGGGCCTCGGCCACCCATTCAACGTAATGCAGACTTTCAATAGGTGTTTTGCCGGATTTAAGTCCGGCCCAGTAAGGCCCTTCAATAACGGTGGCGCGATAGGCATGTCCGCATTCGGTGACCACCATGCGTTTGGGTTTTAAGCGCTCCATGGCGTCGTAAACCGACTCGACCTGTAATTTGCAGGCTTCCCAGTCGCCGGCAAACATGGCCAGACTGGTTTCCTCCCAGCCTTCGCTGGGAACCGTCCAGTTCTCGCCGGCCACATGAAACAAAATGGCGGCTTCGGCAATATCTTCCGGATAATGTTTGGGCTCGCGGGCATTGACCGTGTAAATGATATCTGCGTCTTTTTTATCCACCGGAATTTCCAGTCCGGGCCAGTCCTCCTCGTATTCTTCCGCCATCCATTCACATGTATCGACCCAGTCTTCGGAAGTAATATCCATCTGCGCCCGGAAGATGCGGTGCATCCCGGAGCCGATCTTCATCTCCCAGGGCACAAAACCCTGGCTGTAAAGCAGGCCGCGCAGATAGCTGAACATAATGCCCGTATCAATCCCGAAAGGGCAATAGACGCCGCAGCGGGTACAGCAGGTGCATTTTGAATAGGCTGTATCCATGGACATCTGCATAAAAGCGTTGTCCACATCCCCCTTGCGCTGGACGATTTCGCCCAGGGTTTTTTGGATTTTGTAAGAGGGAACCTGTTTGGGATCCCGTTTGTTGGCAAGATAGTAAAAGCAGCTTTCGGCACATAGGCCGCAGTGCGAGCAGATCTCCAGCCATGTTTTGGTGCGTGATTTTAAGCTCTTCTGGATCGTTCCCCACAGGGCTTTACGATCCACATCCAGCTGATTCATCTCTTCATAGTATTGTTTGCCGCTCTTGTCGGCCAGGAGGGCCTGAAGCTCTTCCTTGGTATTCACGGGTTTTTTATTACAAAGCGTTCCTTCTGGCATCGTTCTAAATCCCCATTGGTAATTTTATGTTAATCATTATTTTCCATGGACCTCAAAGCCATATATAACAGGAAAGCTGAAATAATGGAATATCTGAAGGTCCTTTAAACTTTTTCTCATAACCGGATCCTGTGAAATGAAAATTACCACGCCATGCCCTTGCCCTTCATGCCGCCGCGTTTAATACCGTAATCCATGCCGAGTTGGGCCCGGGTCATAAAGAAAAGCAAAAAATGCGAAAGTTTGGTAAGCGGTATGGCAATTATAAAGATATGCCCGCAAATAATATGGGCGATCAACGCAGGATAGTAATCCGGCAGACTGTGATACGCTAAAAATCCGGAAATAAAGGGTGAAACCGCAATCAGCAGCAACAGGTAGTCATACAGGCTCGTAATAATTCTGACCTCGGGAAGCGCGATGCGGCGCAATATCAAAAATACCACCGAAACGATGACGATAGTCGTAAAGCCATCTGCCACGGCTTCAGGAAGAGCCGGGAGGCTGATACCCCATTTTTCTTTCAACAAGATATTATGCCCCAGCAGGAAAATCGGTGTAAAAATCAAACCGAAATGCATCACAAAAACCCACAGGGTAAACCAGGGGTTTTTGCGCCAGCTTCGCGTTCCGTATGGAAACATCCAGAATAAAATGGATCGCAGGGCGCCTTTGACGCCATAGGATACATTTTCGCCGTAGGTAACCCGATCCAGTTTCCAATCTAGGCCCCTGATGTAACGCACCCCCCGGACAACCAGACCAACAATGAAAATGCCAAATGAAATCCAAACCATCGGGCCGGTTAAAAATTCATACATGCCAGACTCCTTTATTGATCTAATTTCTGATAAAACCCAATTCAAAAATGTGGATCAGGGATCAGGGCTCCCGCAAATTGCGGGATTTCACGTCTTTATCTAAAAAAATTAAGGTGTTCAAAAGGCGTGATACAATGCAGCCCTGGGCACTTAGTCCGCCGCAGGCGGATTGAAATAGGTTTTATTCGTCTTCGTCATCCCGCTGACTTAGAAACAGCCAAAAAAAAGTAATGCCCAGCAGGGCACCTACAATTAAAATATAGGTGATGCTTTCCGTGTGAAACATATATTCCTGCAACGTTTGAATACCGCTCTCCATCTTTAGTTCTTCCTTCTTTTTAGAAAAAGTTCACTTGTATCAAGTATAAAGCTTCTTTGCAGACTCAGCTTTTCTGTTATTTGTTATATGTTATTCGTTATTAGAAAAAATTGAGCGATAAACCAATGCGCCGCTCGCGAATAACAAATAACCAATAACGAATAACTAATGCTCTTCATAATCCGGATGCGAATATAATATCGGCATCCGGGTAACGATAAAGCGAAATGCAATCAGGCCCACTGTCACCAGAAAAACTGAAATAACGATTTCCATCCAGTGCGGAAAATAGCGTTCACTGGACGGCAGGTGATAATTGAATGCCACCAGCGAAATATTTAGACGGTTAACCATGATGCCCAGAACCGTCAATGCCGCCGTCCACTTGATCAGTTTTATATTTTTATCACGCACCCCGACGGCATACAGAAAGCTGGGAAGGGCAATGAAACCCAGCAGCTCGACCAGAAACCAGAGGCCGTATTTGGTTCCCAGCAGGTGCCAGTTATTGCCTTCCGATATGCCGATCACCTTGATGATAAAATAGCCCGCCAGCACCAGCGATGCGGCTTTACCGAACCCCAGCGCAACGGTATCTTTTTCCTGCAGATGAGATTCATCCATTTTATGGGCAAAATAACGGTGGGACAGGGTGCTCTCAAATATGACCATCGAAAGTCCGGCAATGATCGCCGATACGAAGAAAAATACCGGCAGATAGGGTGAATACCATAGCGGATGGAGTTTTGCCGGAGCGATCAAAAACAGCGCGCCCAGCGATGACTGGTGCAGGGTAGACAGAACCACGCCGAAGATGGTTAAAAGCAATGTCAGTTTAATCACCAAACTGCGCGCGCGTTTCAGACCCAGCCATTCCATGGCTGCCGGTGAAAATTCGATGAAAAGCACCGTCAGGTAAAGCGCGACACAGGCCGCCACTTCAAACAGCAGCGATGTTGTCCCCTGCTGGATGATGAACGGATACGGCAACCGCCAGGGCCTGCCGACATCATAATTCAATGCGATAACAACCAGGGCATAGCCCAGAAATCCGGTCAGGATTGCCGGTCTGACGGCCGAATGGTATTTTTTCATACCAAAAATATAGACCGCTGCCGATGTAACGAATCCCCCGGCTGCCAGGGCGACCCCCACCAGAAGGTCAAATCCGATCCATATCCCCCAGGGGTTATAATCGGACAGATTGGTAACCGCACCCAGGCCGCCGGTAAAGCGCAAGGCCGTGACAATTAATCCCAGTATGACAATAATTCCGGCGACTACATTAAAGGGGGTAAATAAAGATTTGCCGGTTGTCGCAGCTTCATCAGACATCAGGAATCCTCCTCGGTTGGCTTCTTATCCGCATCTTCGGACTGTGCGTCGGAAGCATCTTCCGCTTTGGGCTTGGCTGCCTCTTCAAGCGCCTTTTTGACCGCGTTTTCGATCTCTTTTTGCTTTAATTTCTGCACCTGCTCCATTTCTTTGGCATGCTTCTCTTGCGCCTCTGTGTGGGCCTGCTCAACGGCGGCTGCCACCGCCGCGGCTGCTTCCTGATTCGCAATTTTCTCTTTGCGCTTTGACATGGCATAAATGCCGGTAAGCAGTACCGGCCAGAGGCCCACAACCATCGGCACACCGCTGAGGGCACCGGAAGTGAGTTTGGGTGCCGGTGTGATCCCCAGGTCCTCGCGCATCCCGACCTCTTTGAAAGGCACCGCGGACAGATACAGCCAGCTGGTGCCGCCCATTTCATTTTCACCGTAAATGTGATCCACGTACCGATCCGGGAATTTGGAGATCCGCTGACGCGCGATTTTAAGCAAATCGGTGCGCTTGCCGAAAGTCAACGCCTCTGTCGGGCAGGCCTGGACGCAGCCGGGCAGCTCGCCTTTTATAATTCGCGGATGACACAGGGTGCATTTCATCACCCGCGGTTCCAGAGCCTTATCGTATTCGTAGGTCGGGATTTCAAAAGGGCATGCAATCATACAATAGCGGCAACCCACGCAAACCGAGGCATCGTAAATTACGGCTCCTTTTTCTGTCTTTGTAAACGCCCGCACAAAGCAAGCCGAGGCGCAGGCCGGCTCAAGGCAATGGTTGCACTGCACCTTGCGATACAACGGCCCCTTTACATTGACATCGCCCACCGTGTCATAGCGATTGACGATGGTGTAAGCTTTAGGGGTGGTTCGACGCCTGGTTTCCAGAACTGAAAGATCATCGAACGGCAAATCCGGCGCCGGCAGCTCGTTTGCGGTGTTGCACCCCTGCTCGCATTTGCGGCATCCAATACAGCGCGTGTTATCAAAGAGTACCCCCACGCTGTCCGGATAACCGCTAAATTGCTTGTTTGAGGCCGCGTGAGCGGTTTTCCCCAGCGTCGTGCCCGCAGTTGCCGCACCCAACCAGCCAAGAAACTTTCTGCGTGTAATCGACATAATTACCTCTACATCTTCTATTCGTTTCTTAGAAATGAGATTTCCACTTTTTATTAAAAAACTTTTTTGATCACGAAAGCACGAAATTTAACTTTTTCTTTCGTGTTTTCGCCTGCCCCGTTAAATGCGAAGCCTATTTAACCGGGGTCCTTTCATGCTTTCGTGATTTAATAAAATTCAACCCCCTGGTCCCGGCTTATCCGGGTTAGAATCAGCCTTTTTTCTGGTGGCAGGCGACACAGTTGGTCGCCACCGGTTTTTCAATGCCCATTGCCTCGTGGCATTCCATGCACTGGCGGTGGTAAGCGGCCATGAGTCCCGGCTTGAACGGATCCCTCTCATCGAAAGGCCGGCCGTGGCAACTGCCGCAACCGGGCGGTTTTTTAGCGGCCGGGCTGTGATGATGACAGCCCTGACAGAGTGTGTTTTCATCTTGATGAAAATAGCGCGCCAGCCTGTTATCTTTAATATTATCGGACAGCGCCTTAACAATTCTGCGATGCGGCAGCTTCACCGGCCCGTATTGGTCCATCAAGGCCTTCATCTCGACAGTTTCCGGGACATCCGACTCGGCAAAGGTATGGGCTACAGGGTCGCGGGCGTCAAGCACCCTGGTGACCAGATCTTTCTCTTCGGTATACTGAATGCTCTCCGAGACCTGGGTCACATCCCCCATATGACAGGCCTTACAGGCGTCGGGATCCTGCTGCCGCGTCCTGGAGATGCCGGCATGACAGCCGGCACATTTGGGGTCACGCTGATTCAAATCATGGCAGCCCAGACAGCTCATATTTACATCGAGCCGGTGCATCGACGCTTCGAGCTTTACATGATCGCCTTCTTTTGTGCCCTGCAGTGTATGGCACTGGACGCAGGCGTTTAAATTGGCGTGATGGCAAACCCGGCAGGAATCATTATAATTTTCATGGGCCATGTGATTGAATGGCACCAGGTTCATGCGGGTCGCCGGATTTGCGTTTTTGATTCCGGACTTTGTGGCGCGCACAAATACCATATCCGGCTGGCTGCGCTTCAGGCGGGGTACCACTTTAAGCTTTTCAACAAGCTTTTGCTGGGCAGGGTCGTGGCATCCGCCGCAGGTAACCGGACCGGCATCTTTGAATTTTGCAAGGGTTTTGCTATGACAGTCGATACAGGCAAGGTGCGACGCGAGCCGCATTGAAATCCGGTTTTCTTCGGTGACGTTTTTATGGCAATAGCGGCAGGTACCCTCTTTGCCCTCGGCAGGAATTAGCTTTTTGGTGACTTCATCAAACTGGTGATGGCAGCCTTCACATTTTTCATTTTGCGCTTTGGAATGCCGGTAATGCAAGGATTTATCCATGCCGATCGGCTGCCATATGGAAACAAGATCCGCTCTGTCCTTGTGGCACTCACCGCAAACCACCGGTCCGCTTTTTTGTTCGGCAGCAGCCGTTTCTTGGTGGCAGGCAACACAATTGGCATGGTAATTATCCATTACTTCCTGTTTGGCAGTGTTTTCAAGCCGCATAAATTTGGGGACCAGACGATCGTTCTCGACCAGGTGACAGGCGCTGCAGTCCTTGTTCTGTTCTGCCAGGGCTTCGGTGTGTTTCTGGTGAAGAAATGTCACCGGCGGCCGCTCCAGCCTGCCAAATGCCTTCATGGAATCAATGCGAATGATGTCTGCCCGTTTTTGAACCGCAGATTCAGATGGTTGCTTGGCGCCGTATATTCCGGAATGCGTCAGAAAAATTAAAATGCCAATGCCAATTACGATAAATGGGATACGCGTCAAGTTTAGCCGTAATCTACCGATTTTCATTTCCCCGGTCCTCAGCGTGAGTGTGGTTGAAGTATGGTTTTATTACAAACATCAAGTCTTTTGAGCTAGGCCTTTTTCCCTCTCTCCATTGATTAAATCCTGGATAGTCGTTTCATCATAAATCTTGAACATGGCGGCGTCGACTTTATTCCACATCGGCGCAAAGGCACAATCGCCGCCAAAGGGGCAGCCGCCCTCGGAAATGCAGGCAACGCAGTCAGATGGCCTTTTGGATCCCTGCATAAATCGCAGAATATCCCCGACCGTAATATCTTTGGGAGAGCATTTTAAGATATATCCGCCGTAAAACCCGCGTTTCGAATCAACCCACCCGCTGCCTTTGAGCTGGCCAAGGATCACCTCAAGAAATCTTAAAGGGATGGCTTGGGCCTCTGCGATTTCGGATATCTTCTTGGGCCCTTTCCCCATATGCTTGGCAAGCTCAAAAATTGCCCGCAAAGCATACTGATTTTTCTTTGGTGTAATGGCCATAACAATTTATGCCCGATTAGATTGAAAGGGATATTTCTCGACTATTTCGGTCAAGAAGTTTCTCGACTAATAAAGTCAAGAAGGGAAAAAACATAGTCAAGAAAACAGTCAAAGTCAATGGTTTTTTTATTTAAAAAAAATGTTTTTTTATAAATAAATTTAATATGTTATGCGATAACACCACAACGTGGGACAGGAAATGTTAACCCCAATTTAAATGAAAATGACAGGGCCGGAGTGGTGGGGTTTAAGGGCTGGTGACTGAGGACCGGGGGGGAATGGCTGAAGACGGTCATCTAAATTCCGAGGTCCAGAATCAAAAAAAAGGCAGCGCCGGTGGTGGCTCTGCCTTTTGATATTATTGATGTCAGATTGAGAATGCACTTATTTTTTAAGATCAGTGCTTCTAACGAATGGACACTTCGTGTGCGCCGTCCATGGGATCTTTGAATGGTATCGTGACCTTAAGAACCCCATTTTCATATTTCGCAGCTGCTTCTTTGGCATTTACCGGGCAGCAGAAGGCCGCCGTGGTAACGTAGTCATAGTCCTCCCGGGGCGCATTGAGACTGAAGCTGTCGTCAAGCATTTTCAGATGGATATCTTCCTTTTTAACCCCCGGCAGGCAAATTTCCAGATTTAAGCGCTTGCGGTCATCATCCACATATGAACACACCTCTGCGGCCATCTTAAATTTTTCATCAGCCATCGCAATCACCTCCTTAAAGCACCGCAAAGACTATTAACGTTTACAAAATTCAACTCGGTTGTAACAAATAAATTGAATCCATCCGGGCCTGAATTTTTGATCTCGTCATTCATCCCGGGATAAAAGAATTCAATACATAAGTTATGGTAATGCACAACAGGTCAAAAGCAAGCGTCTGGACGCGGTCTGCCATTACCGTCCGAACCGGTCGGCAGTTCAATATTGACAATCCGGCCGACAGTTTATTATGGCTGTAAACAATACAGAAGTCAGATGACAGACGACAGACGAAGGCTGGAAATTCGACCGCCCGCTGTGGCTGCTGGAAACCCAAAACCCTGAACCTTTGAACCCAAGACCGGACACTTAAAATAGGACAGTGCTTTATAAAGTACTTACAAGACATCACCCATGAATGGCGCTATATTGGCCCATAGGAGGTAACCCGTGCAGGTAATCGGGCTGACAGGTGGAATCGCATCCGGGAAATCAACGGTATCACGAATCCTCAAAGATGCCGGCGCTATTATCATTGATGCCGACCGGATTGCCCGTGATCTGGTCAAAAAGGACCTGCCGGCTTACCGGGAGATCATAGATGCCTTTGGAGATAAGGTTCTGGCGTCCGACGGCGAGATCGACCGCAGCGTACTTGGCGATATTATTTTTAACGACCCCCGAAAAAAACAGCTGCTCAACCGCATCGTTCACCCGCGCGTAAGCAAAGAAACAGATCTCCGGTTGAAACGTATCCAAAAAAACCATCCGGATACGATTGTCATTCTCGACATACCGCTGCTGATGGAAGCGCAGATGCACAAGGGCCTTTCTGATGTTATCGTCGTTTATGTGCCCGAGGATACCCAGATTAAGCGGCTGATGCAAAGAGACGGCATCTCCAGAGCCGATGCGCTGGCCCGGATCCGCTCCCAGATGCCGATCGATGAAAAGAAAAAACTGGCCACCATTGTCATCGACAATTCAGGCACCAGGGAAAATACCCGCAAACAAACCCTCGAGATACTGCAACGCTTCCAGAAGCAAACACCGTAAAGAAAGCCTTGGGTTGCCCTTTGTCCTTACATTGACTGAGAAGAAAATAGGTCTTAACTTCTCAATAATTTTACGCGAACCCATCTCGGCTATGCTGGATAGCGTTTATCAATCAAAATAATCCTGCGACTGGCTGCTCGCTTCTGGTTGCTGGCTGACCCGGAGACAAGCAGATAGAAACCGGTGACCATAGTAAAAAAAGACCAGGGGACGGTGACCAGAAGCCAGAAGCCTAAAATATAACCGTATTTTGTAAATCACCTGCAAAGCCCGGCACCAGGCCTGAAAGGATAAGAACAGATTATGAACATTGTCGTGCCCAGAGAAGTCCATCCGGATGAAACCCGTGTGGCCCTGATTCCCGAACATATCGCCAGGCTGGTAAAAATGGGGGCGCACCTTACGGTCGAAACCGGAATAGGACAGACATTAAACATCTCTGATGAAGATTACGCCCAAGCGGGCGCCGCTTTGGAATCAGATCGAAGCAATTTGTTTCAGGCTGCCGATCTGGTATTGCGCATCCGCAAACCAGCGCCCGAAGAAGTCGCCCTGCTCAAAGAAGAAAGCATCTATGTGAGTTTGTTGGACCCGTTTAACGAGCGGGAACTGATTGAGGCCTTGAAGAACAGGAACGTCACCTCAATCAGCATGGAGATGATCCCGCGCCTCACCCGGGCACAGAAAATGGACGTGCTGAGTTCACAGTCAAATTTAGCCGGGTATGTGGCGGTGATTATCGCCGCCGAGCGCCTGAATAAAATATTCCCGATGATGATGACACCGGCGGGTACCATTTCGCCTGCCAGAGTCTTTGTTATCGGCGTCGGAATTGCCGGCCTGCAAGCCATTGCGACCGCCAAACGGCTGGGTGCCCGGGTTGACGCCTTTGACACCCGACCGGTGGTCGAGGAACAGGTAAAATCCCTGGGGGCACGCTTCGTAAAGGTCGACCTGGGCGAAACCGGTCAGACCAAAGATGGATACGCCAGAGCCTTGACCGGCGAGCAATTACAAAAACAGCGGGAAGAAATGGCCAAGGTTTGTGCAGCGTCCGATGTGGTGATCACAGCTGCCCAGGTATTCGGCAGGAAGGCACCCTTAATTATCACCGAAGACATGATCCGGGGTATGTCGAAGGGATCGGTGCTGGTAGACCTGGCCGTGGAAACCGGCGGCAATGTCGCCGGCTCACAACCGAACCAGGAAGTTGAAGTGAACGGCGTTCGCATCATCGGACTGGCCAACCTTCCGGGAGAAGTGGCGGTCAACGCCAGCCAGATGTTTTCTGCCAATCTGTTCGCTCTCGTGGAAGCGTTCTGGAATGAAGAAGAAAAACGCTTTGATCTGGATTTTGAGGACGAAATCATGCAGGGCTGCGTCATCACCCATAAGGGCGAAATTCTAAACGAGATGATCCGGAAGCATTATCAGAATCAAAATGATCTTCCGGAGTGATGGAGGAATAAATAAACACCTGGAGTAATGGAAAATGATAAATTCGAATCTCCAATTTCAATTGTGTCCTCCAGCACTCCAATACTCCAGATAAAGTGGGCAATAAAGCTGGATTTTCGCAACAACTATTTTAGGATTCTTAAAAAGACATATTGAGAGGAGCGAACACCATGTCCATCGGTCTTTTAATCTTTGTATTCGTTCTGGCTATTTTTCTGGGAGTGGAGCTGATTACCAAGGTGCCGTCGCAGTTGCACACCCCCTTGATGTCGGGAACCAATGCGATTTCGGGCATTACCATCGTGGGAGCGCTTACGGCCGCCGGAACCGGTGCGGATACGATCGCCTCCATCGTCGGTACGATTGCGCTCGTTCTGGCAACTATCAATGTGGTCGGCGGATACCTGGTTACCAATCGAATGCTGGCGATGTTTAAACGCAAAGATGAGGGGCAGAAATGACGGATTACATCGAAATTCTGATTGATCTCGGGTACATCGTTGCCTCTATTCTCTTCATTATCGGGATCAAAATGCTCGGCAGGCCGGAGCGCGCCCGGCGCGGCAACTTGGTCTCGGCGCTGGGCATGCTGATTGCCGTGGTCTCGGCGCTGTTTGAATGCTGTCTGTCGTTCTCACTGGTAATTGCCGGCATGGTTGTCGGTGCCGCAATCGGTGTGGTTGCCGCCCGCAGGGTTAAAATGACATCCATGCCCCAAATGGTGGCCGTCTTGAACGGTTTTGGAGGGCTGGCCAGCCTGCTGGTGGGCTGGGAAAATTATCATAGCTCACCCGAAAGTAATCTTTTTATTGCGATGGCCACACTTGTGGCCGTTTTGATCGGCGGGGTTGCTTTTTCCGGAAGTATGATTGCCTATGGCAAACTATCGCAAAGACTGGCGGGCAAACCGATCTTTTTCAACGGACAGAAAATCGTCAACGCAGCCATTATCGCTGCAATTTTATTGTGCGCGGCCATCTTTGCATATAATCCCGGGGTGCCATTTGCGTATGTGCTTTTTATTGTCATCATCGGCCTGGCGCTGGCGCTGGGGGTTCTCGGGGTCATACCGATCGGCGGCGCCGATATGCCGGTGGTGATCGCCCTGCTGAACAGCTATTCCGGTATGGCAGCCAGTGCCGCCGGTTTTGTCATTCTCAACAATGTTCTCATCGTTGCCGGGGCACTGGTGGGTGCCAGCGGTCTGATTCTAACCGCCATCATGTGCAAAGCCATGAACCGTTCCCTTGCCAATGTGCTTTTTGGCGGATTGCAGGCCGCGGTCAGCAGGGAAGGCGGCGGAGAAGTTCAGGGAGAACCGCATCCGATCAGCCCTGAAGATGCCTACTATGTCCTTGAGGCCGCCCGATCCGTGGTTTTTGTCCCGGGTTATGGTATGGCCGTGGCCCAGGCGCAGCATGCGGTTCGGGAGCTTGGCGAAATCCTGGAGGAAAACGGTGCCGAGGTTCGTTATGCGATTCACCCGGTGGCCGGTCGAATGCCGGGGCACATGAATGTGCTACTGGCCGAAGCCAATGTTGTTTACGAGCAGTTGGCGGAAATGGATCATGTCAACCCCATAATGGACACCATCGATGTTTGTGTCGTCATCGGCGCCAACGATGTCGTCAATCCGGCGGCCAGAGAAATCGCATCGAGCCCGATTTACGGAATGCCGGTGATCAACGCCGATATGGCCAGAACGGTAATCGTACTCAAACGCTCCATGGCCGCCGGGTTTGCCGGCGTGGACAATCCCCTCTTTGTCAAAGAAAACACACGTATGCTCTTCGGCGACGCCAAAGCCTCAATGCAGCAGCTGGTTGCAGCGTTCAAGGAAGCCTGATAAGCGTTTCACGGTTATCAGGCGTTAAATTTGTTTAATTGGTTTGATTTGTTCAAGAGGATCAGTTTAATTCAACCAATTCAACCAATGAAACAAATAAAACCAACCCAACAGATCCGTTTTGAACCTTTGAACCTGGGGATAACTATGGAAGACAAAATAAAACTGATTGCAGATAAAATAAAGCAAGGCGGCAAAAACATCGCATTTACCGGCGCCGGCATTTCTACCGAAAGCGGCATACCCGATTACAGGAGCCAGGGCGGTATCTGGGATAAATTTCGTCCGGTCTACTTTGACGAATTCATGAGCTCCGCAGATTCACGGGCGGAGTACTGGCGGCGCTGGAAAGAACTCCACACCGGTATCCTCCGGGCCAAACCCAATGCCGGGCACCTGTCCATCGCCAGGCTTTACCACCTGGGGCTGCTCCAGGCGGTGATCACCCAGAATGTGGACGGGCTGCACCAGGAATCGGGCCTTGCGGATGAAAACGTAATTGAGCTGCACGGCAATACCCGTCGCATTCGCTGTATGAGTTGCCGTAAAATCACCCCCACCGAGGAAATCCGGAAGCGGCTGGATTCCGGTGATGAAGCTCCCGAATGTGAATGCGGCGGTTATTTGAAACCGGACACAATCTCATTCGGCCAGGCCATGCCGGTGATCGAAGTCGAAAAAGCGACTTCCCTGTCGCAAGCATGTGATTTCTTTCTGGTGGTGGGATCTACGCTTATCGTACAGCCGGCCGCGCACATGCCGGTTTACGCCAAACAGAACAACGCCTTTCTGGCCATCGTCAATCTGTCGGAAACACCCTGCGATGACGTGTGCGATGTGCTCATACGGGATAAGGCCGGTGGTGTGCTGAAGAGGATCGTAGAAGCGGTGGAAAACAGCGGTTAAGGGTCAGGCGTCAGTGTTCAGAGTACAAGGATTTGTTAAATTGGTTTTATTTGTCTCATTGGTCGAATTAGTTTGTTTAAACCGAACCAATATAACCTGTGCTCGACACTAAAAATCCATATATTCATGACACCTGAAACCTGAGATCTTTTAGTTTATTGGACTTTAAGATTATCGATGACCTTGACGGCTCCGTCGGTGCTGCGCGAAATAGCGATGGCCCGCTCCTTCTGATACGTGCTGCTGACCACCCCTGTAAGAGTGACAACACCCAGATAGACGTCGACATCGATATTGAGAGAACGCACCTCGGGTTCGGCAATCAGCTTGGCTTTGATTTTATTGCTGATCAGATTGTCATCCAGGATATCGCCGTAGCTCCTTTTACCAATCTGAATATTATTGGTGACGGATTTTACACCGGCTACGCCCCGGGCGATTTGCACCGCACGGGCGGCCTCTTTGCGGGTTTCGACCGCACCTGTCAGCGTAACGTGGCCGCCGATGGTGTCGATATCAATCTGCCGGGCTTTAACGATTTCGTCTTTAACCATCTCATGGTTAATCCGTGTTGTAATCGTCGAATCATCCACCATGCGTTCAACCGGATTTTGACCGGCCTTATTCGTGCCGGCGCAGCCCGACATTACAAATAAAAAGGCGACAAACAAAATTAAATATGGTTTCATCATCCAGACTCCTTTGTGCGAATAAATTTATTCAAAAAATATGCAAAAATTATACAAAATTCAGTTTTGCAAATAAATGTTTTAATTTCAGAAAGTTATCTAAATTCATCGCTTCTTAGTCTTAAAAGACGCGTGCAAAAAATGTCAACTTATGTTCATTACCGTGTCAAAATATCGTATCGGTTGACGTACTATAAGGTAAGACGTTGATGCGTCGCAATTTTATCCCTCAAAAAAAATATCGTGCGGTATTTCGATTGATTTAATGCAAATATTCTGAGGAAAAGCTTTATGAAAATCGCAAATAATCTTCACGCCTTTCTCTGGCAGTCGATGACGGCCAACAATTGTAATGCCTATTTTATCGACGGCCCCACCCGGGTGCTGATCGATCCCGGCCACCGCGCCTTTTTCGAACATGTCGAAAGCGGGTTAAGGGATTTGAGATTAAAGCCTGATGATATCGATCTGATCATCTGCACCCACGCCCACCCGGACCACATTGAAGCCGCCCAGTTATTCAGGCAAAAAACGGTTCTATTTACCCTGCACGAAACTGAATGGCACTGGGCCAGAACCGCCGGCAAGCAGATGAGTGCTGCCCTTGGAATCGATATTGACGCCTTTTCGCCTGACTTTTTCCTTAAAGAAGGCGCGCTTTCCCTGGACGGCCTTGAAATGCAGGTATACCATACCCCGGGTCACTCGCCCGGATCGGTCTGCCTCTACTGGCCGACGCAAAAAGCCCTGTTCAGCGGTGACCTTGTTTTCAAAGAAGGCCTCGGGCGCACCGATTTGCCCGGCGGCGACGGCGCCACCATAAAAGAAAGCATCAAACGCATGTCCCAACTGGATGTTGAACTGCTGCTGTCCGGACACGGGGAAATCATATCCGGTGCTCGGGAAGTAAAATCCAACTTTGACCAGATTGAAGATTTCTGGTTTCGGTATGTCTGATTTTTACAGAAGACCGAAGTCAGAGGACAGAAAACAGAAATCAGAAGAAAGCGGATGTGGCGAACATAGATTTTGGGAAACCACAATTTTAAACGAGGAGGATTAAATGGCGAGGAAAAAGAACCGGGACATTGAAAAAGAATATTCCGTGAAACAGACGGCGGCAAAATTGAGGAGGCTTGCTGACTGTCTGGAAAACGGGAAACCCTTTAGAATTCAGATTGCAGGCGAAAGGATACAAATACCGGCAAAAGCAGTGTTCAATATTGAACATGAACGTGAGGGCAACAAAGAAGAGGTTGAATTTCAATTCAAGTGGGAACGATAATCTGATATTCAACACGGAACGACGCCGGTAAGAAATAGAGGGACGGTGATGAAAAATGCATTAAATTGAATGCCATTATTCGATTATTTTTTCCAGATCGGTTATCAAAGGCGGAAGATCCTCTTCAATTGTATCCCATAACACTTTCAAGTCCACCGTGTCCTAACCATGCGTCAAGCGGTTTCGCATCCCGATGATTTCACGCCATGGAACCTGCGGATTGCTTGACTTCATTTCACTGCCAACCCTGGTTGCCGCCTCACCTATTATTTCAACCAGGCGTATTAGAGCCACTTCAAGCATTCGATGCTGAGCGAGATCAGCCTGCGTTTTTCCCGCCAGCATTTCAACTGCCTCTCGGGCGTGATCCAGCATGTGTTTTAGGTAAACTTGATCGTCATGCTGCGACATATAAGTCTTCGGCCTCCAACAGTACCTTGTCGCGGAAATATTTGCTGATACAGCCCGCGCTATTGAGATCAACCTTTCGGCCGATTAATTCGCCGAGCTCAAGTTCGATTCCGGCCAGCTTAATCAACCCAACCTTAGCGTTTTGATCGAATTCGACCAATACATCCACATCGCTCTCGGGCCCAAAATCATCCCTCAAGATGGAGCCGAAAAAAGCAAGCCTGCGGATGTGATATTTGCGGCAAAAGTCGGACAGTTCCGATTGGGGTATCTTGATCTTATCAGTAAGATCATGGAGATATCATACTAAATAGAATAATTTTAATACCAATTCTGTTTAACAAAGAAGATTGAACAACAAAACCTCTTTAGCACTTGATATAAAATAAAAAAAGTAAAATGGTCAAGCCGAGCCCCTTAAGCTTATTCTTTGGTTTATCAATAAAAGGGTCAATAAATTGAAGAGAAACACAGAACTCAAGTATTTTACAATCTGGGGATAATCTTGAGTGTCAGCTTGGCCTTAAAAATCTGCGTAAGCTTTTGCACCTCATGTCAGGTTAAACAGCTCAGGTAGGCTTGTTTGACCTTTTTAAATATTCCGGACCAGGTGTAGGCATCAAGCTTGTCCTGAATCGGCAATAAATCAATTTGGGAACACCTGGATGCAGCATTCATCTGTTGTTGGATCGCTTTTTTAAGATTTTTTTCAAAAGCATTTTCATCTTCCCGAAATGGCTGATCGATAAAACGTAAACGCGGTGTTTTGACCAGAGTGATAAAGTCGGTATCAGCGTCGCCGAGCAGTTCCCTGGTGCCCGGAAGATCAGTGGCGACAATTCGACAGCCACTGGCAATGGCTTCCAGGATAACAAGGGGCAAACCTTCAAAAAAAGACGGCAGCACCAGAATATGAGACTGCCGCATTATTGCGGCCAAATCCTTCTGGGGCAGCGCGCCGTGGATACGAACCTTATTCCCCATGTCTTTTGCCAGCCTGAAGCAATCCTCCATCTCTTCTCCGCTGCCGCTGCCTATAAGATGTAGCTGCCATACCGGCGTTCTTATGGATTGCAGCGAGCGCAAAAACCAGGGGACACCTTTGGCCCTGCTCAATTTTCCGGCATACACCAGTTGCACCGGATCGGAATTTGGTTTTTTATCTGAATAAAACAGCGTATCGTTATAGCCGGCACCGGCAATGAGAATTTTTTCAGCAGCGATATCGTAGAGGCGGATAATTTCATTTTTTTGTGCCGCGCTTAAAGCCATTACAACGTCAATGTCCCGGCATCCGGTTGACACCTTTTCCTGCAAGTGCGGACAATTCTGAAATTGCCGCAAATCCGAGCCATGACAGGTGGTGACAATCGGCATATTCGGAAAAAGCCGGCGGGTCATAGAACTGATAATCCATAGATGGTGGCTGTGAATAATATCTGGCTTAAACCTTTCAACAGCATTTTGAATTATTTTGGAAAAAGCATTTTCATATTCACATAGATCTTCATCGGAAAGATCACAAAACCGGGTGCTTTCATAAGGCATAACATCACTCATGCCGGGAATCTGAAAGGAAACATCCGCGTCATGAAAATATACAAACGCCGATTTGTCTTCCTCAATGCAGTCTATGTCATCACAGCTGTCGGAATGAACACCCGCAACCAGATAATTCTCATAGCCACAGGAAGTTGCTTCCCGAATCATCGCCTGCACATATATACCGCTGCCGGTTGAGTCCGGTCGCTGACTGAGGAGGTGAAGGATTTTCAGTTTATTCACATCAACCATAAATCGTTCCGATAGTCATCTTTATGGAAAGACGGGCTTGTCCTGCGCAGCCCGATAGGGCAAAGAAGGATCCGTGGCTAATTAAAATTCCGAAATCTGAAACCCGAAATCGAAAAAATTGTAAATTTTATTTTTTTATCTGTGAGCATCTGTGTTAATCTGTGTCCACTTTTTATATATCCAGGATTGTCGGCATGGCTAAAATCAATTTATCATTTTAAACAGGACCAACCACCCGAAATTTATCGTATTACACATGAAAATACTACAATTAATTGCCTATAAATTAGCCAAAATCTACTGGAAGATTTTTAGGCCTCAGACCTTCGGGGTAAAATTGCTTCTGGTCAATGAGGGCAACGTTTTGTTGGTTGAACAAAGCTACACCGGGGGATATCATCTTCCCGGCGGTGGGGTTAAAAGCGGTGAAATGTTCGAGCAGGCTTTAAAAAGAGAGATCTTCGAAGAGCTGGGTCTGTATATTAATGATCTTCAACTGTTTGGCGCTTATCAAAATACAAAACAGGGAAAGATCGATACGGTAATTACGTTTTTATCCACTGCGCCCGTTGACTTGAATAAAGCCAAACTGAGCAATGAAATCAACCGCGCCGATTTTTTTAGTCTGGATAATCTACCGACAAATATTTCGCCGGGCGGCCGTAAAAGGATACAGGAGTACCTGTCTGATAATTTTCCAGTAGCCAAGAAGTGGTAGTTTTTATTAACGTCACTTAAAACGGCTTATTTGCTACCGCCAAATAAAGAAGCGCAATAACGCAACTACGTCCATAGATTTTCCCAATTGAAAAAACCGCAATAAATCAACCCCGTCCTTATTTTTATAAGCGCGGCATCCCTTGAGGCCTTTTGACCGCTCTGGATCTTTGATGCCTCGAACCTAAAATTAGTTATAAAACTACTGACGGTCCCTTTTCCATTGCCATTAAATTGCTTGGTTCGAACCTGATTATCAAAGATCACATTATTTTAGGTTGAAGGTTCAACAAGCAAATTGCCGTCTACTAGAGAATTCCACATATCCTGGGTTTTAAGCTGGAGGTGAATCAGGCCATCCTTTGCACTGATCACCACTCCTTCAATTGGAATCCCTTTTTTCAGAAGGATATTCACAATTTCTCTGAATTGGGCGGACATGTCGGTTTGTACCAGGACACCTCTTTTGGATGCATTGATTAAGCTGCCGGGGTAGGTTTTCCGACCGGATGCCAATTCTACCGATACCGCCTTGGTTTTTCGGCGCTCATACACTCGTCGCTCAAGGATCCGGCTATTAAAGCGCGACGTTAAAAAAAGCAGATTTCCAATAATAAACGCCAATAAAAGATAGCAGAAAAGTTGTCCCGCTCTTTGATCAGTCAGCCGGGTCAGGTCAAAGCTGCCTGCGTTAAAATACCACATAAAGGAAAAGAAAATCGCCAGGCTTGAAAACAGCCCTTGTGAGAGCGCGCCACTGCAGGTAAGAAGTATATTTTTTAATTTATTACGGGAAATTAAAGAATCCATGCGATAAGCAACAAAACCGGCGGTGACCAAAATCACCAGGCTCCATTTTCCTGTTTGTTGATAGGTATTGAATTCCAAAATTTTCGCCCACTTGACGTGGCCAAGTAATGCACCGACCGCTACCAGAGTCAGGGTGCCGACAATACTGGCCAATACAGTGACAAATGCATAAACTCCCCAGGGTCTTTCTGAAAACTTCTTGTAGGGCCGGTGCGGAGACACCATCGGCCACAGGGTTTCGCTGAAGGAAAAATACCATTTGACGGTTAAGATAAACAGAGCCGGTAAAAGAAAAAAAGGAACCCCGTATAACACCCACATTGAGATCTGGTCGGCTCTGATGGTTATCTTTAACCAGCTGACCGCAGGGCCCACAAGCCATGCAATCAGACCGGCCACCGCTGCACCGACCAAAATTCCGATAAATGTTGATATCGCATACAACGCAACTTTTTGGTTTGACGGAAAAAATACCTGCTCACTATAAGCGCCGTAACCCAACTCCTGGGTATAAATATTAATGTCTTTATAGGGTCTTTCCGCATCAAACAGTGTGCAGGCAAGCAGTCGGTAAGTTTCAAATAACAGTTCCCTGAGGTTATTTTCAAATAGGTTCTGCTGATCCTCAGACAGGTTTCCGGATTGAAAGGCATTCCATGATTCCTGCAGCGTTAAATAACTGCTCTGAATAGATGGCCAATGCATTTCGCGCTTTTTTAAAGATCCTCTAAACGGGGCGGATTTTGACCATTTGTCAACATGAAACAGCAGATAGGAAAGCTTGGTCCATCTTGCTTCAACGTGACCGCCTTCAGGCGCGAAATTGCCCTGTTCGAGACCCTTGCCGTAGACTTTGTCTTCCAGCAGGTCTTCGACCGCCGAATCCAGATAGCGTATCGGATTGGCCCTGAGGAAATGATAAAAGTTTTGACCTGAATCTGGTATTCTGGCTTTATCGTGAATAATGAATTTGACCTTATCCATCAGCCGCCGGATATACGGAAGGCTGGGCAGAAAACCTGTCAGGATCAGTGCCGAGGCAAAAGCATTGTAATAGGCTCCGGTATCTTTTCCGGTCAAATCGGGTAAAAGATTGGCTACAATAATGTATAATAATTCGGAAAAGACGATAAAAAGAATCAGATAATAACGATAGATATAACGATTGGTCATAAATCGTGGGCACACCGGTTCCACAAGCCTGTCCTTGTCACTCCCCTTCACCAATTTGGTGTCGACCACTTTATACTTCGGTTCGTTAAAATAGTGGAGACAGAACAAAAAAACCACGATAAAGCCGAAACCATAAGCAAACAAAGGATGAGTAAACATAATAATCCTCCTTTCTTAAGCTTGGCCTTAGGTCTTTACAGGCAGTGGATTATTTTTTTGCAACAACCGAAATGCACTGTGCGGTCTCGAGCAGCAGGATGGATCAGCGCAAGAGACTCCATTTCCGGTGAATCATATTCCGAATAAGGGAGATCCTGACGTGAGGATGGCGCTTTAGCAATTAATATAAATAGAAATATATAAAAATAGTAATAAAGTGTCAAACAAAAAATTAAAGGATATCAATATATTGCAAACAACATCCGCCAAACAGGCGCATCAAATATTTCCTGATTCTATTGGAAACAGAGACGGTCATGAAAATATGCATTTTTTCTCGTATTAAATGGAAACGCATAAATTCATGACCGCCCCACTCTTTTTCCCGTGCTGGAATTGGAAACTTCACAATATTATTTAAAAACAGGGACACCATTTTTTTTCAGCAGCGCAATCGCATCATTTAGCTGCGCCGCCGAACAGTCATCAACCTGGTAGACCTTTTGCCCACCATCCACAAACATCAAGGTAAAAGACCCTTCATCATTATAATGCGCTCTGCGTATATAATCGTCGTTGAGCCAGGGTTTGAGCGTCTGCATAAAATCCACAAAAGTACATGTATTCATTTGACTATTTCTCCTCTCAGCGAATATTAACAATTCTATAATGCCGATAAAATAAGTGCAAAACGAAAAATTTAAAGTGTTGTCGCCTTTTTACCCGCCATCCATCCCACGGGGGTGCCTAATTTAAATTCCGCATTCCGAATTTCGCAATTAAATAGTCCTAAGCCCTGATTTTTGACCTCAGTCCTCAGTCCCGAGTCCTCAGTCCTGCATTTTTGAACCTTAAACCTTAAACCCTATACCAGTATATTATAATCTGCGTAAATCTGCGAAATCTGCGCATAACTTTGATCGACATGCATTTTTAGGACACAGATTTTCGCAGATAAACTCAAATTTTTTTATTAATTTAAATTTTAATTTTTTATCTGTGGATATCTGTGTGCATCTGTGTCCCAATATTAATCTTACCGGCCACCAGACTATGAGCTTTGAGCTGGCGCCAAAGGCGCCCCACCTTGTGCCGTTATTTTACAGAATTTCAATATTTCACCCACGTTCCCTTCTCTAATTACAAATAGTTGGTACGGCCCTGCCCGCTAAGCTCTCCTGTTTTCCTTTTTCTTTCCTTAATCATCCCAAACAGCGCCTCGGCCATAGAGCTCCATTTGATGGCCACCGGCAGCCAGTCCAATAGATCCGCAGCCGGTACAGCGATAAAATTATGTTGAAGCAAAAATCCTGTCAGAAATTGGCTGCCGATGTAGCCGGATAGAAAACACCAGCCGAACGTGTCACGCTTCTGAAGAAGCTGACCGGCTCCCGGGCACAGCCATCCGAGTCCGACGAGGGCCGCACCGTATTTTGCCGAAAACCGCGACCAGCGAGTATCTATTTCGGGGAGTCGCTGCCGTAACGCGCCAATCGTGCCGGCGATGGCAAAATACCTGACAGACGCTTGAAAGAGTTTGCCAGAGCTGTGTTCCGCTCTGACCACTAATTCGTGAACAATGTTGATTACGGTATAGGGGTTATTTGGCGACAACTCCCCGCTGCCTGCCAGCCGGGAAATGTCATGGAACAGTTGCGTGTAGGCCGGTACAACAGAAAGAATTGCCAGTAAATAGGCGGCAAATAGAAAATATCCGAAGCGTCTGGAGCCCGCATAGACATGTCCGGAACCGGGACAGAACCAGGTCACGGCCACCGCCCAGACAACGCTTACCTGCGGCAGTTCCCCTTGCCGGTGTCGATGCTCTACAGCTGCATCAACGGCGCCAATCATTGCCCACAACCAGATAAAGTATAAAGCGAAAAAAGAAATTCCGGCAGATAATAAAGGGACATTCGGTAGCACATATGGTGCCGCGCCATTAAAGCTGTCGAAAATCCGGGCGATAATCCCGCTGAGGATAACAAAAAGGGTCCGGGTAAACCAGATGGTGGCCAAAATAAACATAGCGGCCGTTACCAGACCCCGAAGGCGGCAGCCGGCGTAGAACTCTCCCAGACCGGGGGCGCTGGCACTGTAAACAAAGGCACGATGGACGCTGATGGATTTTGCTCCGGGTGGAGACATTTCGCCGATATTTTTGCCACCTGGCTGAATCATCGATATTTCCCGTATCGACCGGTCGAGGGGTCTATATGTCCGGCGATAGTTTCCTTTTTTATAAATATTATAGCAGATTATATTATTATGTGTGAAAATTTAATTGGGAATTTGCCAGGACGGAAACTGACTAACGCTGTAAAAGACAAAGGTTCGGTGATGCAGATCAGTTTTTGGTTCATGCCGGTCCTTTGGTAATCGGCACCATTAGCCGTCAGACTAAGGCACCAATGCAACCAATTGTTTCTAAACAGCTAAGATGATCTTTTTATTTAAATAAAACTGTTACCCATGTTGCCGGATAGTTTGTTACCTATGTTCTCGGCTGCACATTACACCTTAAGCCTTGTAGCGTATACCCTATACCAGTATTTTATAATCTGCGTAAATCTGCGTAATCTGCGGACCCTTTGAGCTTTCAGCTTTGAGCCTTGAGCTGCGCCAAAGGCGCCGTGGATAATTAAAATTTCGCAATCCGCAATCGAAAAAACGC
>WOR8_10000066_pt1 | contig 93714 bp, 73 predicted proteins | sample DeeMarSeWOR38_10_FD_19890 | JGI IMG/M metagenome (IMG submission 19890)
GTCCATAGCCGCCCTGCATACCAAGGCGATTGTTTTCGACCGTGAGTCGGTGTTTGTCGGCAGCTACAACCTGGACCCGCGTGCGGCGGAAATCAACACCGAAATGGGCCTCTACGTGGAGAGCCCGGAGCTGGCCGGGCAGGTAGTTGCCTACATGGACGAAGGGGTGCTTCCACAGAACAGCTACCGGGTGCAGCTGGATGACGACGGGGACCTGGTCTGGATCACCGAAAAAGACGGCCGGGAGGTACGCTACACCAATGAGCCCGAGTCCACCTTATGGCAACGCCTCGTTTCGGGATTCGTCATGGGGCTGGGAATCGAAGATCAGCTTTAGGCGCCTGTGGACCCACTTGACCACTGCTGATGTTAACTTCAAACGGGCGGCTGAAGCAAAAAAGCGGCGCCTTCATCGGGCGTGCTGCCCGGCTTTTCGGTTTCTCCGGCCAATCCGGCCGCGAACGCCATCGCTAACAGATCAAGCATGCAATTGAAAACAAACGTCGCTTTAAGAGCGCTCCTGACGATGTTGGTGGCCCTGACGGTTTCTTGCCGGGGGCAAGGCATACTTCCGATAGCCGAATTTTCAGAACAGGATCAAATTTTGCCCGCCAGCATCACGGTGGTCAACTGGAATGCCCGGAAAGGCAAGCATCCTCAATTTGTCAATGATCTGAAGTCGCTCCTGGAGCAGGAAAACCCGGATATCGTATTTCTGCAGGAAGCAACGGCCGACCTTTTTGAGCCGCAACAGATGGGCGGCTATTTTGCAGAAGGATGGCGTCACCCCTGGCCCGGCGGGAAGACCGTCGGCGTTCTGACCCTTTCCCGGGTGCGGCCTGTCCGGATTCAACCGCTGCCCACCAAATACAGGGAATTCGGTGTAACCACGCCCAAGGTGTCCCTTGTTACGGAATACCCCCTGCCAAACGGTGAGCGCTTGCTTGCCGTCAATGTGCATCTGTTGAACTTCGAGCGCTGGTCGGTCACAAAAATAAGTCACCAGCTCGAGGACCTGAAATCGATTATGGCCGATCATTCAGGCCCGATTCTCATGGCCGGGGATTTCAACACCTGGAATCAAAAGCGACTCCAACTGGTCAAACAGATCAGACAGGATATCATGTTAAAGGAAGTGACGGACTTTCCGGAGGGACGTACAACCGGCGATACCGGATCGGAATTTTGGAATGAAGTTCTGGGTGTTGAGAAGGACCTGCCGCTGGACCATATCTTTTTTTTAAGCTTCAGGCCCATATTGGCCCGGGTGCTGAACTATGACACATCTGATCATAAACCGATTCTGGTGAAATTAAAATTGCAGCCCTGATCTAGCCCGGATGATGAAACGATCAGATAGCGGTTCAATCGTCATCCTGTTTAGCCTGTCCTTGAGCTGATTCGACTTTTTTTTCCGCATCGATCGCCTTTTCTTCGGCTATTCTGGCCCGCTCCTCGGCGGCCTTGACCTCCTCGAGCGCTTGCTCCATCTGGTAGTCATAGGTTTGCTGCATATATCGATTCGGATTGTTCGATTTGCTGTATTCCTCGGCCATTCGGGTTGCTTCTTCAGCTTTAGCGCTGGCGATGTCGGCTGCTTCTTTGGCTTTTTCGGCCTCCGCCCTTGCCCTCCGGGCCTCGTCTGATTTTTGTTTTCTGCGTTCAGATGCAGCTCCCGTTTGCGGTCGGCCTTCGCTTTCCAGATCCACTTTCGCGGGTCGGGGTTCATAGTCCATGGTTTCTTTAAGTTCGGCCTTTTTCGGCGGCGGGTCCTGGGTGATGTGCAAATTGCCTTTTTCATCTGTCCAGGTGTAGACTTTATCAGCCGCAAGTTCGGCCGTCATAACGAACGATAAGATGACCCCTATTCCGGTTAAAAAATATTTCATAAAATCCTCCCGGCTGAACTGGTTTTTCACAAGATATCTTGGTTCAAATTTATCTGTCCCTGTCTCCGGCGTCAATCGGCCTTAGGACGCGAATGTCGCCAGGAGCTTTGCAATCCGCCCTGAAAAGGTGAAGTCCCGCTTTATTATATATATAAAATAAATACCGTAAACCTACAAGCCAAATGCACAGGCCCGAGCATTGACAGCCTTCCACATATAAGCTACTCCTCAATGTCAGCCGTTGAGATTGGTTCTAAAGGGATTGAAATGCAACCATCGGAATTTCCGTGGTCATATGATGAGCAGGAAACATGCTATTTTCTGGAAGGCGATGTGGTTGTGACGCCTGAAGGGGAAGCACCGGTGGAAGTCGGCCAGGGGGACCTGGTAACCTTTCCGACCGGAATGTCCTGCACCTGGAAAATACGCATAGATGTTAAAAAGCATTATCGGTTTGGATAGGAACGTGTTCATATCTGCACCGTTTTCAGCTACATCAACTATATGAGCTAACGATAAGGAATTACATCACTCATTTGGAGTAGTGGAGTGATGGCGTAATGGAGTATTGGAATCTTAAATAATGAAATTTGCCATCTCTAATTCAAACCAATACGCCAACACTCCAGTACTCCAATACTACAAGAATCTAGATTTGAGGCCTGATTACTTTGACATTTCCAAAACCCAGACTGATTGATGCCCACGCCCACATCTGTGATCCCGGCTTTGATAAAGACCGAGATGAGGTGCTGGAAAGAGCCCGTCGGGCCGGTGTTGATGCGATTGTTGCCGTGGGAGAAAATCTTGCCGATGCCCGCAAAAACCTTGAGCTGGCCAAGAGGTATCCGATGTTAAAGCCGGCGGCCGGCCTCTATCCGGCGCATCTTGATTTAAATCAGGCCGATGAGATGGCCGACTTTATTCGTCAAAACCGTTCGCATCTGGCGGCAATCGGCGAGGTCGGACTGGACTACTGGGTGGTCAAGGAGGAACCCGACCGGGAGCTGCAGAAAGAGATACTCAAACGGTTTGTTGAATTATCCAAAGCGTTGGATTTGCCTTTGAATATCCATTCCCGATCCGCCGGTCGTCACGCGATAGCGCTGCTGCTTGAAAATGAAGCCATCCGGGTTCAACTGCATGCCTTTGACGGCAAGGCCGGCGCCGCGCTGCCGGCGGTCGAAGCCGGTTATTTTTTTTCGATTCCGCCGTCGGTGACCCGCTCCCGCCAGAAACAGAAGCTCGTTAAACAGCTACCCCTTGCATGCCTGCTGATTGAAACCGACAGCCCGGTTCTGGGTCCTTTCCCAAACGAGCGCAATGAACCGGCCAACCTCTCGCTATCCATAAAAGCAATCGCAGAGCTAAAAGGGGTATCTGAGGCGGAGGTCATCGCCGCCGTTTCAGAGAATACAGAAAGGTTGTACGGCAAATTAAATTAAAAATTAATTGATTTCGGCTTGCTCGAAACTTTGTCACCTGTTTTTAATTTTGACCATTCGACATTCGGATTTGTTTCGAATTCCGGATTTCGATTTTCGGATTTATAAAGCCGCCATATTTGACAGAAAATGATTTTATATTTTCAATTAGTTTAAATGCTATTGAGAAATGTTAACAAAACATGGCACATATGCCTTGATTCTGGCGTCTTCTTCCGATCGGCCGGTACAGATTGGCAAGCTCGGACAATTTAGGCTGCAGCCGGGTTATTATGTTTATACCGGCAGCGCCTTCGGGCCCGGCGGCATCCAGGCCCGAATCGCACACCATGTGAGAATTTCGCAACGGCCGCACTGGCACATCGATTATTTACGGCCGGTCTTGCATCTGGATGAGGTATGGTATAGTTATGATTCCGAAAAGCACGAACATCGGTGGGCAGACGCACTCAAGCGTTTAAAGGGTGCGCGCCTGCCGGTTCCCGGCTTCGGGGCCTCGGACTGCAATTGCCGGTCACATCTCATGTTATTTCCGACCAGGCCCGCCGTCAGGTCGTTCCGTGACCGGTTGCGCGCTAAATTAAATGGCCACGCAAGAATATTCACCCGTAAATTAAAATGAAATCCGTATCTGTAAAATTCCTGGGGAGTGGCGATGCCTTCGGCAGCGGGGGACGATTGCAGATCTGTATTTTGATCGAGTCTGCCGGCACTAAATTCCTTTTGGATTGCGGCGCCTCGGCCTTGATTTCCATGAAACGATTTGGCGTCAGGACCGCTGATATTGATTTGATCCTCATTACCCATTTGCACGGTGATCATTTCGGGGGGATTCCGTTTTTTATTCTCGATTCCCAGCTGATTTCAAAACGCACCAAACCTTTGCGAATTGCAGGCCCGCCCGGCGTAAAAGACCGCATTCACAGCGCCATGGAAATCATGTTTCCCGGATCCTCCCGGGTAAAGCAAAAGTTCGAAATAGAATTCTTAGAATTACCGAAAGGCGACCGTACCAAAATCGATCCGGTTTTTGTAACGGCTGAAGCGGTCGCACATGCCAGCGGATCACCCGCTTATGCACTGCGAATCGAATGCGCCGGCAAATCAATCGTATACTCCGGTGATACGGAGTGGACCGATAACCTAATTAAGGTCACACGGGGTGCAGATCTGTTTATTGCCGAAGCTTACTTCTATGAAAAAAAGATAAAATTTCATCTCAATTATCAAACCCTGATGGAAAAGAAAGCGGAACTGGATTGCAGACGAATTATCCTGACGCATATGAGCGATGACATGCTCCACCGTCTCGACAGCCTTGAGCTCGAGTATGCCGAAGATGGTAAGGAAATCATTTTATAAATCAAAAGGGCTGCGGGTGCCCGCCTGCAGGTGCGCATCAACAGCCGTCATCCAACTTCTCGATCAGATCTAGCAAAAAAGGCAGACCCGATCCCACAATGATGATGCCGCCTGCCAGAACAATACCGCTGGCAAATGTCACCATCTGCCCCATGTATCCCAGCAGCAAGGGGAAAAGCCCGCCGCCCAGGACAATAGCGCATGGTGTCGCCCAGGCGGTGGCCAGGCTTCGAAGATTCGGCTGTACGATCCGTGCAAGGGCGGCGAAACCCGCCGGGAAATAGCACACGATCAGCGCCGGCTGAAGGAACACAACGACCTTGAGCCATAAACCGGAGGCCAGGCCCAGCAAGACGGTCACGATTCCTGAAAGCAGGAGAAAAACGGCGATGGCCTTTTTTTCACCGATTCTGTCCGCCACCCAGCCGGCAAAAAAGGTCATGAAAAGGGCGGATACCTGGGATAGACCGATCAGGGTGTTGGCCGTTGTTTCCGGCAGTCCCCGTTCGGCGATCAGGTACAGCGGCATCATTGCATAGATGCCCACCTGTCCCCCCATCCCGAGAGCAAAAAGAATGATCATGATCCAGAAGGATCGACGGGACAATATGGTACGCGCCAGGGATAGGTCCGGTGCGTCGCCCGGAAATTGTCCGACGGTTCCGAAACGGATCAATATCACCGCCGCGGCAATACCCGCTACGGCAATCACCACCATGGGTGCGCGCCAGGAAAACCAGGTCAGAAGGAATACGGTCAGCAAGGGACCTAAAACAAGGCTCAGCGGCGGGGCCGTCTGCTGGACGGCCAGGGCCTTGCCCCAGTCCTGACGGCTGACAAGGGCGGTAATGGTGGCCACTGACAAGGGCGGTAATGGTGGCCACATTCGATGGCAGGTTCATGCCCGCCATAAGGCCCAGCATCAGCACAGCCCCCCGTATGGCCCACAACGCGGAAAGTATCGTGCACAGCAGAAGAGCGGCGGCCGCACCGACAAGGCTCAGGGCGATGGTTCCCTTGTGCTGAATGCGGGACGAGACAAAGCCCGCCGACAGGGAGCCGATAAATACGCCCAGCGACCCCGAAAGGAAGATAGAGCCGGCCTGGCTGTGGGACAGCCCCAGCTCATTGCTCATGGCCGGCATCAGCGGGGCGAAGATAAACCGGCTGATGAAGGTCAGAAAAAACAGCAGTGTTAGGAATAGGATACTCCCGATTGCTGCGCCGAACGGTTCCGGTACGGGACAATCTTTGTCCGTCACATGAAACTCCTTGAGTGCGGCGTTTTTCAATACAGGCGCTTAGAACATCAGCCCTGGTTTAATATCTCCACAATGCGATCTCTGTATTTTTGACTTTCCGTGTTGGCTGATAAGACTTCAATTTCTGAAGGTGATGCCGCCCCTATCCCGATTTCGGCGGCTCTGGCAATCTGTTCCTGTTCAAAAATCCTGGTATTCATGATTTGATTATTGCTTCCCAGAGATTTCAATATCGCCAGCCCGACAGCATCAATGGCCACCCGGTCGCGGGAGGCGAGAAAGGCATTGCCCTTGGCACGCTCACCGGTTGCAGGCCCGCCATCCACAAAGGCGTCAATTCCGTCCAGTACAACCAGATCGGGTTTAAACGGCGCATTTATTTCCGCTATCAGCTTGCGCTGGTGGGGCGATCGATGCAGTTCACTCATATAATTATAACCATGCCGGCTGGTCGGAACGACGCCGACGTGAAGCTTGAGTGACATCGTAAAAACACCCCCGTACTGGTGGGTCTTCAGACAGCAGGTGGAAATGAGACATTCGGACTCCAGGATGGGCCGTGCAACCCGAAACCCGTCCTGCCAGTGAGATTCCCGGGAATTGACCTTGACCCAATCCTTTTTATCGAGCTGATCGAAATCGATAATTCTGACATCCCGCGCTTTCATCAGCGGAAGGACACCTTTTTGCTCCATGACCGAGCGGGTTGGCGGATAGCTTCGCTCCCCAAGGCTGACCGATTTGGCCCCCATCCTCCAGATCTCTTCGACCAGTGCAACCAGGGTATCATTGTGCGTTGATCCGGGGGTAACGTCGGCGGTATTGAAATTGGGTTTAATCAACACATCTTTGTTCTTTACGGGGTTTACCCCCAAAGTTTTAATGGATAAGGAAACCCCTGCTTTGCGATCTTCGGTGCTTACAAACGCCACCCGACTTTTACGATCTGCCATAACCCGACCTCCATGTATGCCGAATAATAAAGCGCCGCCGGCTGTTCCGGAATACTTTAAAAAATCCCTTCGACTGATACCAGCTGCCACTCGATTTCTCCTGCTGCTTTTTAAACAGCCAATTTTTGTCCTTGAGAAAATTGGGGGAAACTCCCACCGGCAAAAGGTCATACGCAGACTTGACCCCTAATTTTAATTTATTGGCTGCCCGATTTATCTTCCAAAATACGCACCACTTTGCCTTCTTTGAATATAACGGTGTAAACAGGTTCGGAAGGACCAAAATTATACTGCCACTCGTTCATCGTCTGGCTGTTGGGTTCACCGCAGGCATCCTGAACATCAACGTCCATGTCCCCGATGTTTACCACACCATTGTCACACATGATACTGGACGTTTCTTCAGCTCCAAAAACAGAAACAGCACCACTGAATAGGGTCACCAGAAATCCAAAACCGAGAAAATAGGTGGTTATTCGTTTCATGGAAATGGCCCTCCTATCATCATTAATGAAAACAACAGCCCCGGGTCGGATTTTTAAGAATATGACAAATCAATTTCATCTACCGGGTTTTTCAGTTAAAGATAACTATATACATTAAAATTAAGGGCGCAATGGAATAAGGTGTCTTGAATAGTGAATAAGCTTCGGCATATATGAGGGTTGGAATCGATCCGGATAATTCACGAAAACGTTTTATAAACCCATGAATTTGGCCGCAATGCCCTTCATAATCTCATTGGTCCCCGCAAATATGGACATCACCCGCGCATCCCGCCAGGCCTGGGCAATCGGACATTTTTCCAGAATGCCGTAACTGCCGCAAAAATCCATCGAACGATCAGCAACCCGCTTGACCATGTCCGTGGTCCAGTATTTGGCCATGGATGTCTCGATCACCACATTTTCACCTTCCATATGATCCCGGATGAGTTTATCGACAAAATTCCGCCCCAGTTTTATCTCGGTGGCCATTTCCACCAAACCGAATTGGACTGCCTGAGATTTTGTAATGGGTTTTCCCGATACCTGGGTGTTTTGACAGTGTGATATGGTCCATTCCAAGATATGCTCGGCAGCGGCAACCGCCCAGATAGCACAAACAAGACGCTCCTGCTGCAATTTTTCCATTAGCATTAAAAACCCGTCTCCTTTTCTCCCCAGGCGGTTCGCTGTGGGTAGGCGGCATTTTGTAAAAAAGAGTTCGGCAGTATCCTGACTCCACAGACCCATTTTTTTCAAGCGGCGCCCTTTCTCGAAGCCCGGCGTTCCGGATTCAACCAGATAAAGCGAAAGGGCCTTGTACGGATCCGCCACCGCGGGGTCCCGCGCCGCCAGCACCACCAGATCGGCAATAATACCGTTGGATATGAATGTTTTGGAGCCGTTGAGGATCACCGCATCACCTTCTTCGACGGCAGAAGTCGCAATCCCGGCAAGGTCACTGCCGGCAGCCGGCTCTGTCATCGCTATGGCGGTAATAATGTCTCCGGAGACACAGCCCGGAAGGTATTTTTTCCTAATTTTATCCGAGCCGAATGCAGTGATGTAGGGAACGACGATATCGCTGTGCAGTGACGCAACCAGGCCGTTTTGATAGGTTCGTGAGATCTCTTCGGTTACGATGACGGAATACAGAAAATCCCCTCCCAAACCCCCATATTTGGACGAAACTTCCGTGCAAAGGAAACCGGCCCGACCCATTTTCTTCCATGCACTTTTGGGGACAATACCGTCCTTTTCCCATTGATCCGCATTGGGCGTCACTTCTTTCGCGAGGAAACTACGAAGCCGATCTCTGAAATTATGGTGGGCATCGGTGTATTTTAAAATTTCCATCAGGTAGGCTCACATGGTTCGCGCGTTAAGAGCAATACATTTTAGGAGCGCTTCGCTTGAGGGGCGTCCTGCCCGGGCAGAACTTGAGGTCTATGTTGCTTGCTTTAATCCTCGCGTTCCGAAGGAACGCTCCTCGAGGCTCGAAGAGCCGCTCTTAAAGGTCCTCAAAGGACCGCTCGATTAATGTTTGAACTTTCCGATTATGGAGATACTGCACACGTTCATGGCCGGAAAGCCGCCCAGATTGTGCGTCAGGCCATAGCCGGGATTATCAATTTGGCGCTCGCCGGCACGGCCGTGAAACTGCAGATACAGCTCATACAACATCCTGAGCCCGGACGCCCCGATGGGATGTCCAAAGCACTTCAGACCGCCGTCCACCTGACATGGAAGCGTTCCGTCCCGATCGTAAAACCCGTCCATAACATCCTTATAGGCCTGGCCTCTTTCTGAAATATGGAGGTCTTCCATGGTCACCAGCTCGGTGATCGAAAAACAATCGTGGACCTCCATCATGTGGATCTCTTTCTTTGGGTTGGTAATACCGGCCTCTTTATATGCCTGGACACTGCAATTGCTGGTCGTGATAAAATGGTCACCATCCCAATCGTTGAAACCCATCTCCTCCCCGCTGCTCAATGCCAGCTGCAGCGCTTTAACGGTCACAAAATCTTTTTTGCCCAGCTCTTTGGCCATTTCAGGGGTGGTCACGATCGCGCAGGCAGCGCCGTCACTGACGCCGCAGCAGTCGAACAGGCCCAGCGGATGGGCGATAATCGGGGCGGCCATGACCTGTTCTTCTGTAACCGCCTTTCGCAGGTGTGCCTTGGGATTCAGGGCGCCATTGGCATGGCTTTTAGCCGACACATGGGCCATGGCACGTTTGAGATCCTGATCCGGCACCTTATATTTTGCGGCATAGGCGCTGGCCAGCTGGGCAAATGCTCCGGGAGCGGTCATATTCGGAAACCACTGCCAGGTCAGGCTCCCGGAATCCGAGCCCGTAAAACTGGGCAAGCCGCCATAGCCGGTGTCTTTGAGTTTTTCCACTCCCAAGGCCAGGCAAATATCGTAAGCGCCGGAAGCCACCGCATAACAGGCGCCTCGAAACGCTTCGGTCCCGGTCGCACAATAATTTTCCACCCGGGTGACCGGAATCATGGGAAGACGGAGGGTCAGGGACATGGGCAGGGCACTCCTGCCCACATTGATGCTGTCAAAGCAGGTACCCAGCCAGGCGGCGCCGATATCGTTCTTTTCGATTCCGGCGTCTTCGAGACACTCTTTAAAAGCCTCCACCATCAATTCTTCAGCACCCATATCCCAGCGCTCGCCGAAGCGGGTACAGCCCATTCCAATGATGGCAACTTTGTCTTTTATCCCACTAGCCATAAATGGTCTCCCATTCAACTATTGTTAATAATTAGGCATTCGAGTGCAAATACATTGGTTTTAAGCCTATAAGTTACAGGAGTATTGGAGAAATGGAGAAATGGGGTAATGAAAAACAAGAAACGGTGGTCTCCTGGTCTTCTATCCAATACTCCAGCACTCCATTACTCTAACACTCCAGCAAATTAACATTTAAAATACCTCAAGACCTGCTGTTTAATGCTTACCTCCCGAAAGTGAATAACTTCTCCAATAATTGTGACTTCATGATATCCCCTTCGATTTTCAGCTTACCGGAGGTGTAAGCCTGCATGGCCGGAAGGGTGCCGCCCATCATCGCCAGAAAATCGGCAGCTGCGATCTTCAGGGTACAGGCCGGGTTTTTGTGCACCCCGGATTCAATCGTGCAGGTCCCGTTCTTAATGATGCAATGCCAGTCACCGCCGCTTTCCCCCGAGATGTTGAACTGAAATATGACATCGACACCGGCGGCCGCCTCGGCTCTAAAGCTGTCAGGCATTTTAGCAAATATCGCCGCAACGCCACCCTGCGCATCTGCCGCCGGCGTTTCTTCAGGGCCCGGACTGTCCGGCGGTGCGATAAGTGCAAAGATCGCGCTATTGGCTTCCTTAAACTCCCCGGCCCCGTCGATGGCGTTGATTCTTTCCCAGTTTTCGTGGATCATCTCGGGAGTCGGCGGATGATGCTTACCGCCCAGTTGAACCGCGGGGCCGGTCAGGACCGCCGCGCGATTAAAGTGACCCATACCACAATTAAAAATGCCGCCGCTTTCCTGACATTCTTCGCTGCAAAGAACCATCGCGAGCGGGACGACAAACTCCGGTTTTGCTTTTTCGAACAGATCCGGCGGCATCACATCTTCGGTCAGCCGCGAAGCGGCAAGGGGTGCAATGGTATTGATGTAAATGTTATACTTCATGCTTTCCAGCTTCAGGGTGTTCATCAACCCCACCAGCGCCGTCTTGGCGGCGGAATAATTGGCTTGCCCGAAATTGCCGTATAAGCCCGCCGCCGAGGTGGTCATAACGATACGGCCGTATTCGTTCGCCTTCATGGCCGCCATGGCCGGACGGGTCACATAATAGGCTCCGTTGAGATGCACATCTAAAACCGCCTGCCAGTTTTCGGGCGCCATTTTCAAGAAGCTTTTATCTCTGAGGATGCCGGCATTGTTGATCAGGATGTCCACCCGCCCGAAGGTATCCAGAGCGGTCTTAACGATATTCTCACCGCCCTGGGGTGTTGCCACGTTATCGTAATTGGCCACCGCCTCACCGCCTGATTTTTTGATCTCCGCTACAACTTTATCGGCCGGGCTTTGCGACCCTTTGCCCGATCCGTCCCGGGCACCGCCCAGATCGTTGACCACGACCCTGGCCCCGCGCCGGGCCAACTCCAGCGCATAGGCCCGGCCCAGACCCGCTCCGGCTCCGGTGACGATTGCCACCCGATCATCAAAGCGCATCCGGCCGCCTGCTCCAACGGCACCGGGGATCGGAACGGCCTTCCAGAAGTAGTTCACAAAGCCGCGTTCCCGGTCCACGCCCTTGCGTTTAAAGGCCATTTGCACCGGCAGCCCGACCTTCAAATCATCGAGTTCGCAATCCGTAAAATCCGCCAGCAATCGCCCGCCGCCTTCAAATTGCAGCATGCCGTATATTGCCGGCGGGTCTACCGAAACCGCAAGCATATCGGCGGTGAAGGTTTTAACCCTGGCCGGCACATCCGCAAATTCATAATCCTCCTGGCTGTGAAAAGCGCCGCAGTCAGGATTCACGCAAATGTCCATTTTCGGGAATTGGGGCGTTCCGCATTGGTTGCACCTGCCGCCCACCAGGCCCAGGATCATCTTGTTTTTACGCCATAAAACGGTTGTGGCCGTCTGGGTAGGCGCCTCGGCCCGGATACCCATTTCCGTCTGAATCAAATCCCTGAATTTGAGCCATTTCAGATAGTTGTTTATGGTCTTTTTATTGGCCAGCGACCCGGCAACACCGTTTCTTTCAGACAAACGGCTGATATTTTCAGTCACCTCGAAAAGCAGGGCATTGGCCCCCTGGCCGAAGCCGATCATTAGAATCCGATCGCCGGGCCGGGCCTTCTCCAGGACCGAGATAAACATGACAAACGGATGGGCGGTTCCGGTCTCGCCGCAAACCTCATGCATGTTGTCGACCAGTTTATCGGAAGTTGCACCCAGCTTCGCGGCGATATTGCGGTGATCGCGTTTAAAAATACAGGGATACACCAGCTTGTCGACGTCATCCATGGTGATCGCCAGTTTTTCGAAAAGGCCGGTGACCACTTCGGGAATGATGCTGCCATAACCGGCATCCCGGGCCCAGCGTTCTTCCCAGACATAGTCATATTTCTTGTCGGAACCGCGGTAATGATCGACAAATTCGTGGCTTACGGAGTAAGACCCCTTGTATTCAGCAATAACATTCGTATCGCCTACCATCAGAGAAGCCGCGCCGTCACCGAACCACATTTCGTAAAAATAAGCGGCTTTGGTTTCACGCCGGTCTGTGGCCGTCACCATAATGTTTTTTCTTTCACCGCTTTGGACCGATTCCAGAGCGCTGATCATCGCCGTTGTAGACGCTTTCTGGGAAGATGTAAGGTCCGCCGTGATAAGATCATCTTTGAGATTGAGCGCGGACGATACGATCCCGGCATTCTGTCGATCGGCAAACGGCAGGGTGGTCGACGCCAGAAACAGGGCATCTAACTTTTGTTTGTCCTGATCCCGCAGGCAATCTCGCGAGGCGGCCACCGCCATCGTAACGGCATCTTCATCCCAGTTGCACATGGACCGCTCCCCCTGGGCCACCATCATCAGCGCCGGTGCGAACCAACCCATGGCCTGAAAAATCGCCATGCGGTCCAATCTAAGCCTTGGGATATAGGCACCGTAAGATGTGATACCGATCATATCTTTGCTCCCCTCAATTAAAGGCTTTCAGTGCGAAAAACTAGCTAAAAAACATAAATTCCATGCTGCTATGATAGAAATCCGAAGCACGAATTTCGAAATTCGAAAAAAATCAGAAATTCGAATCTTAAAATTTTTGAAAAAATAAGAACGAATTTATTTACTCTATTTTTTATAGGATTGTTTTGAATCTTTTTATTTTGGTTATTCGGATTTGTTTCGGATTTCGGGCTTCGAATTTCGGATTTCATCAGCCGTTTTTTCCGGCGACTTTGTGAGCGCCTGTGAAATATCGCCAACCTGCTGGGTGGCATTCCAGTATTCTTTAGCGTCTTTCAGACGGATGACCTTTTCCCATTGAGCCAGAAGCTGTTCGGGGGTGGGAATTTCCCGGCCATCGCCCACCGCCGCACCGGACCCGGTTACAATCGCAGCGCGATTGAAACAGCCCATTCCAACATTGTAAATATTGCCGCTTACCGGGCACTGTTCCGAAACCAGATAGAGTGCCATGGGGGCCACCAGTTCCGGTTTTAATTGGTCAATTAAATCCGCTGGTAAAATATCCTGGGTCAGCCGCGAAGCCGCCATCGGCGCGATCGTATTTACTTTGATATTGTGTTTCTGGCCCTCCAGCTTTAAGGTGTTCATCAGCCCCACCAGACCCATTTTGGCAGCCGAATAATTGGCCTGCCCGAAATTGCCGTAAAGACCCGCCGCCGATGTGGTCATCAAAATCCGTCCGTATCCCTTGGCCCTCATAACGCCAAAGGCCGGACGCGAGACATTATAGGCCCCGTTTAAATGGACATCTATGACAGCCTGCCAGTTTTCGGGCTCCATTTTCAAAAAGGTTTTGTCCCTCAGGATGCCGGCATTATTGATCAGGATGTCCACCGTACCAAAGGCATCTAAGGCGGTCTTAATGATATTTTCACCGCCCTGGACGGTGGCCACGTTATCGTAGTTGGCCACCGCCGCACCGCCGGAGGCGTTGATCTCGTCGACCACTTTTTGGGCCGGTGCCTTTGATCCCTTTCCCGAACCGTCGCGGGCACCGCCCAGATCATTGACGACCACTTTGGCGCCCCGCTTTGCCAGCTCCAGCGCATAGACCCGGCCGAGCCCGGCGCCGGCACCGGTGACAATCGCCACCCGGCCATCAAAGCGAATTTCTTCTTTAATAATGTCGCCGTATTCGAAAAGGCCGTTATCCATCACGACTTCACCGGACGCGGCGTTAATGACGCGCCAGAGCGCCTGGCCGTCATCGATTTTCCAGATCAATGTCTTGATCGGCACCCCCGGATACAGGGGGCGTTTGAACCGGCAATCAAGGCGCCGTACCTTTTGGGGTTCACCCGGGACCAGGGCTGCAATCAGCGCCCGACAGGCATACCCATGGGTACACAGGCCGTGCATGATCGGCTTTTCGAAACCGGCTGTTTCGGCAAATTCGCTGTCCACATGCAGTTGAAACGTATCACCGGAAAGCCTGAAGATCAGCGGCTGATCCGGGGCGGGCGTGGCTTCCACAGCAAAATCCGGCTCGCGGCCCGGAATGTCAATTTGCTTTTTAGGCGCATCGTCTCCACCGAATCCGCCGTCCAGCCGCGCAAAGACAGTGGCAATGCTGGTAAACAATTTGGTGCCGTTTGAGTGCCGGGTCTCAAATTTCGCGATGATCAAAGCGCCCTTTTTTTTGCCCTTGTCATAATAATGGGTAATGGCACCCTCGGTGGAAAGGGTGCCCTCGGGCGGGATGGGGTTGTGGAAGATGATTTCATGTTCGCCGTGTAAAATGCCGGCCAGGTTGACGTTGCTGGCAGCAGCCAGATCGGGCATCAGATCATAAATCGTGGTAATCGCAAAGCTGGGAATCACCTTTAAATCTTTTTCATAACAGTAATCCAGATCTGAAAACCCGGCGCCCACCCCCAGGGCATAAAGCACGGTGTCCTTCCAGGTATAGTCTTTGGTATACGGTCCGATCTTTTTACCGATGGCAGTCAGGTCCAGAGCCATGCTTCCCCCCAACTAGAGGTTATTCGTTATTGGTTATTGGTCCAAAGAGGGTCGCCTTTCGAATAACAAATAACTTTTTACATCTTTTTGAGCCTAAAGGCCGAGTCTAGTATGAATTTCAAGAAATAAAAAAGTCAAGCGAAACTTTTTTAAATGGAAGATGATTTATAAGAATGTGCGGAGGGTAGATCTACTGGTGGGTATTTAAATCGTAAGGGGTTTTATACCTGGCCCCCTGTCCGATCAATTGTTGCAGATCTTCGTTGATCAGATACAGGGCCGGGACCAGCAGCAAGGTAATGAATGCGGCAAATAAAATACCGAACCCCAGGGAGATGGCCATCGGGATCAGGAAACGGGCCTGGCGGGATGTTTCGAAGATCATCGGCGCCAGCCCGCCGAATGTCGTCAGGGTGGTCAGAACGATAGGACGGAATCGTTGCACACCGGCATCGTAGATGGCATCATGGCTGCTTTGCCCTTCCCCCAGCCTGCGGTTGGCAAAATCGATGAGCACCAGAGCGCCGTTGATCACGACCCCGGATAGGGCCACAACGCCAAACATACTCATCACGCTCAGGCTGTAGCCCATGATCAGATGGCCGACGACCGCACCGACGATGCCGAAGGGAATCGACATCATGATGATCATAGGCTGGACAAAGCTGTTAAAAGGAATTGCCAGCAGGCCATAGATGACCACCAGCGCCATTAGAAGGCCGATTAACAGCCCGCGCATGCTCTCGCGTCTATCGGCCTGGCGGCCTTCAAAACCGTAAGTCAGACCGGGATATTTTTGTTTCAGGCCCGGCAGCGTGTCGGCCAACAAAGACTGCAGCACCTGATCGGTTTTGCTGCGCGGTTTGACATCCGCAGACACGGTCACCACGCGTCGGCCGTTGCGTCGATCAATGGTGGTATACGCCCGTCCGCGCTTCAACGTTACGGCGTCACTCAAGGGGATTTCCTTGCCCGCGGGTGTCCTGAGTATCATTTGTTCCAGATTGTATTCAAATTCGCGTTCTTCTCTGGGAAGTCGCACCGTCACTTTAAGCTCGTTGCGCCCGCGCTGCTGACGTAATGCTTCGGCACCGTAATAGGCATAACGCACCTGGCGGGCCACTTCCTGGGAGCGCAATCCCAGACTGCGTCCTTCGGGTTTGATCTGAAAATCGATTTGCTGTTTGCCGGGTGCATAGCCGTCATCGATATCCGTCACGTTGGGAAAAAATCCAAGTGCATTGGCCAATTCCGCGCTGGCCATGTCCAGAACATCTATACGTCGATGACTCAATTCGATGGCCAGGGCGGCACCGCGACCCGGTCCGCCGGCATCCGATTCGAACTTGAGAAATTCCAATCCGGCCAGGACCCCGACGCGCTCACGCCATAATTCGGTCAGTTTTGCGGTTGAAATGGGCCGCACCTCCGGCGGTGTCAGATACACGCGCACCTCAGTCAGATTCCCATTAATCACCGCATAGACGCCCTGCACTAAATTTTCGCCGCCGTTTTCGCCGGCTACCTGCTGGGCCGCCTCGACCAGAATTTGCTGGACGCCCTCGGTTTTTTGGACGGCGGTGCCGACGGGAAGCTTGGCCGTGGCCATGGCATAGTCGGACTCGATCTTGGGAAACAGCTCAAATCCCATCCGGCCACTCCTCACATAGGCGACCGTTATCAAGAGCACGGCAACGCCGATGGACAGCGTTACATAGCGGTACTGTAAGACCCGGTCCAGAAACGGCCCGTATTTCGTTTGAATAAAGCGCTCCAATAAACGACCCAAACGTGCCTGCCGGCCAATTAACCAGCCAACAAGACCGGCGGGGTCCGGTCGCCGGCGATGCCCGATATGGGCCGGAAGGATCAACAGGCTCTCGATCAGCGAAACGGCAAAGACACTGATCACCACCAGCGGAATTTGCCGAAACACCTTACCCATGAATCCGGGAACAAAAAGCATGGGCATGAAGGCCACCATGTTGGTCAGCACGCTAAAGATAATGGGCTTGGCGATTTCCTGGGCCCCTCTTACCGCCGCTTGAAACCATCCCAGCCCCCTCTGGCGATAATAGTAGATATTTTCGCCGGCCACGATGGCATCATCCACCACGATCCCCAGCGTGATGATAAATGCGAATATGGAGATAATGTTGATGCTGAGATCCATGCTCGGCAGGAAAAGAAACGACCCCAGGATCGATATGGGAATCCCCAGGCTGACCCAGAACGCCAGGCGGGCTTCCAGAAAAACAGCCAGCAGGATGAACACCAGTCCCAGCCCCAGATATCCGTTGCGCAGCATGAGGTCCATGCGCTGGCGGTAAATTTTGGACAGGTCGTTGCGTGCGTCCAGCGCTAATCCGGGCGGTAGAATCTGGTTGATGACTTCCAGCTGGCGATGAGCCGCATCGGAAACGGAAATCGGTGTTTGATCGCCGACCCGATAGACCTGGATCATCACCGCCGGCTTGCCGTTATAGGTGGCAAAATTTTCGGTTTCTTCAAACCCGTCTTTAATGACGGCGATGGCTTCAAGCAGTACCTCGGTGCCGTCGTTGGTTGTGATGATGGGAATCTTGCCGAATTCATGACCGTAATCGCGGCGTTCCTTCATACGCACCAGGATGTCGCCGCTGGCGGTTTTGATGGCACCGCCGGGCAATTCCACCGATGCCCGCTTGATCCGCTGGGCGACCTCATCAAGCGTCAATTTGTAAGTCCGCAGATTTGCCTGGGGGATTTCGATGCTGATTTCATAACCGCGCACGCCTTCCAGCTCCACCTGGGAAATACCGGGATCCTGAATCAGGCGGTCACGAATATCTTCGGCCACTTCGCGCAGAATCCATTCACTTTGATCCCCGTGAAGGGCCAGGGAAACGACATAGCGCCTGCGCTGGGCGATCACCACCTGGGGCTCTTCGATTTCTTCCGGAAAAGAGGTAATCCGGTCGACTTCATTCTTAATTTCCTGGGCCAGACGCTGGATGTTCTCACCCTCGATAATTTCAACGCGGACGAAACCGATACCCTCGCTGGCAGAGGCTGTAATCTCTTCCACGCCTTCAAGACCCTGGACGGCCTCCTCTATCGCCAGGATCACACCCCGTTCCACCTCCTCGGGGCTGGCGCCGGGATAGGGCACGGTAATATTGACGATATCGAGATCAAAATCAGGAAATACTTCCTTTTTTATCTGGCTGGCCAGGATCAGCCCTCCAATTAAAAAAACCGCCATGAGAAGATTGGCGGCCACAGAATGACCGGCCATCCAGGCTATCGGGCCTCGATAGTTATCTTTGTCAGACTTCGTTTTCATTGGCGTCAATTAAGGTCGGAGACACCGACCGACCGCGCAGCGTGGTGCTTGGGTCTTTCCGCCGTCCGGGAGAAAAGACGAAAGCCACGGCAGGGTCTTCAGTTGAAAACATCCAAACGATCTATAAAGATCGAATTCAGGAAAGCGAACGCGATGACTTATTCGGCGATTTGAACCGGCATGCCATTGATCGGGGCAGCAAGATCGGAGATAATCAAGCGGCTGCCCGGTTCGAGACCTTCCTGCAGCAGAACCGTTTCGGCATCGCGCCAGAGGGTTTTAATGCTGCGGATTTCGAGCGTGCCGTCACCCGAAGCAATCCAGATGCTGGAGTCGTCACGCAGGGCGCTGCGCGGAACGCGATAAACGTTTTGCAGCTCCCTTCCCTCGATCTCAATTCGCACATACTCACCGATTAATAGCGGTAGCTGGTATTTTTCTTTTGCCTTTAATCCCAGCGGGTCTTTGACCTCGACAAGTATGCGCGCCATGCGGCCCTCGGGTTCCAGGTCGCCCAGCAATTTGATGACCTTGCCGGTAAGTTCATATCCGTTTCTATGAGAGATACGCACTCTGGAACCGAGTTCAGCGGGATTGGCTGGAATTAGAATCCAGCGTAAGCGATCTACCGGAATGGATGCCTGGATCCAATAGGTATCGGTTCCCACCAGCTCTGCAAGCTTCTCCTGGCCTGACACCTGGGAACCGATATCCACGTGTTTGGACCGCACGATGGCATTAAAGGGCGCCCGAATCCGGGTTCTTGCCAGATTCAGTTTCGCTTTCTTGAGATCAGCTCGATCAGCGGCCAGTTTGGATTTAGCCGCTTCCAATTGAGGCTTTTTGGCCACTAATGCCGGTATCTGTCGGCTTTCGGGATTTTCCTGATTGAGCAGACGCCATTCGTCTTCAGAAGCAGCCGCTTCCTCTTCGACGACCTTTAGAATGCTTTCCGAATCCTTGATTTTGGCCTGAGCCAGCGTAACGGCCAATTCATAATCCTCCGGATCGATCCGCAATACTTCTGAGCCTTTAGTTAAAAAACCCCCGACGGTGAACTCAGGATGCATGGCCACGATTTCCCCGGATACGCGGGATTCAAGAATGATCTCCCGGGCCGGAATCACGGTGCCCATAGCCGCAACGACAACCCTGTGTATGCCGGGATCCACACGGGTCACCTGAACCAACGGGGTCATTTTGGCCGGTGGGCGCTTGCGCGCCTTGGGTGCCTTTTTGCCGATATAGGCGGTGCCGACGACACCTGCCGCTAAGACCGCAACGGACAGCAGGATGCTAATGTAAATCCGCGACTTTTTGCGGGGCGTGCCCGGATCAGATAATACGGCGCCTGTGTTTTCGTTTGGTGGCACAGGACGATTCTCCCTTGTTTAAGTTGAAATTAAGATTAAGACCTAAGATAAGATTCATCAGATAAAAGTAAAGATCGACGTCCCGCTATTCATATGAACCCCCAAATCACAGATTAGGATGTGATTATTTGCACCTCATAGTTACCACAAAGTGGTATAATTCTGAATGGAAATTTTCCCCGCTGTCAGTCTTTTCAATAAGTTGGTGAGACCTTTCGTCAAAAGGAGGAAGAATGAAAGAACGGTTGCAGCGGGGATTTTAGCGCCGGCAAAGCGCAATTTGGAGCGGTCGGCAAAGGCGACAAGGCCTGCTATACGCAATTTCGTACCATGCAACCCCCCGGGGGCGGACCGCGGGTGAGACACAGGCGCACAGGTTGTTGGTCCGGCCTGCGCCCTAGCGCACCAGCAGATAGACCGCCAGCGCAGCCAGCCCGGCAACCAGCGCCGCGACCCAACTGCGAACGGTGGCGGGCTGGACGACGGTCCCCCGCCACTCCTTAACACCGGTGACCATCGGCTTTAATAGGTTTTCACGTTTAAAGAAAACGTAAAAAACCACGGCCAACAAGTGGATGGATACAAGTGCGATGATCACCTCCTCATTCAGTTTATGAATCCGGGTGAGCCCGTCGCTGGTGGCCTTGCTGACCCGGTCAAAGAGCGGGCCTTCGGTGATAATGTCGTCGTTGGCGAACAATCCGGTTGCGGCCTGAACCAGCAGGGCAAACAGCATGGCAATGATCGACCAGCCACCGAGCGGATTGTGACCAAAGAAAGGCGCCGAATCGCGACTTAGAAGGGTTTTTGCATAGCGAGCGACTGCTGAGGGGCCCCGGACGAAGGTCACAAAGCGTGACTCCCGACTGCCGATGAAACCCCAGACCAGCCGGAACAGAAGCAGGACGAGAATTGCAATGCCGCTGCACTCGTGGTACCGCATGGCATTGCCGCCAATGTTTCCGGTTAGAAAAGAGATGATCACCAGGGCCACCAGCAACCAGTGAAACAGCCGCGTCGGCAGATCCCAGACCAGGACCCTTCTGGGAGCGCTTTCCATGTTCGTCTCGGTGAGTTTGATATTTTCCATAAGGGCGGCGAGGTTCTTGGAAAAATACGTATAGATGAAGGACAGATCCGTTTGCGCAAAAATTTGTTTGCGCCTGTGTTATCGATCTTCTTTGTCGGTCTTTTCTAAAATTCGATTGAGCGTCGCGTTGACCGCCAAAAGGGCTTTTTTAATATCATTTAATTGATGCATGAGGGACGCCTTGCTGGCGGGATTGCCGGCGGCGGATTCCGTAAGGGTTCCGATTTTGCGGGAAATGTCGTCCAGCCGGATGCCCAGGGTGACGATAAAATACAGCAGGAGGATGAAGGCAAAGTTTTCCTCCCGCCAGTAAAGCACCTGCCAGCCCACGAACAGAATGATTAAAAAGACAGCAGTGGTCGTAAAATAGGGATGGTCGCTGATCCATTTTTTTATTTTTTCCAGCATATAAATAATTTCGATGATTTTATTATGATTTTTTACGTTCCTCGTCTCTCAGAACCCGGCGCAGCACCTTGCCTACATTGGAAACCGGCAGGCTTTCCCGGAACTCAACGTACCTGGGACGTTTGTAACCGGCCATCTTCTCCTTACTGAATTCGAAGATTTCTTCTTCGGTGGCCGTTTCACCCGGTTTCAGCTGAATAAATGCCTTGACGGTTTCCCCGCTTTTTTCGTCCGGAGTGCCAATCACAGCAGCCAGTTCCACCTTGGGATGCTGAAAGAGAATATCTTCGACATCGCGCGGGTAGACATTAAAGCCGCCGACCAGAATCAGGTCCTTTTTGCGGTCGGTAACCAGGATATAGCCTTCTTCATCGATATGACCAATGTCACCTGTCAGGAAATACCGCTTTCCCTCTATTTCGCGGAATACGTTGGCATCTTCCTCGGGTCGTCCCCAGTAGCCTTTCATTACCTGGGGACCACAGATCGCAATTTCACCATCTTCACCCCGGGGCAATTCGGTTGCGCCGGTTTCGATATCCAGAATCTTGATGTCGGTGCCGGGTATCGGGAAACCGATGGATCCGATTTTACGCTGCTCCTGGTTGGTCGGATTGACCGTGGCAACAGGGGCGGTTTCACTCAGACCATAACCTTCAAAAATGACGGCACCGGTCTTTTCTTCAAACTGCTTGCAGACTTCGGGTGGCAGCGGGGCACCACCGGAAAAGCAGCCCATCAGGGATGTCAGGTCAAATTGATCCAGCAGAGCATGATTGGTAAAAGCGACAAAAATCGTGGGTACCGCCGGCATAACCGTCGGCCTGTGCTTCTGGACGATTTTCAGTACTTCGGTGAAGGGCGGATTGCCGGCCCGGGGATCGGGAACGCATATCAGACGGCTGCCGGAGCTGCAGGCTGAAAGCATGGCACAGGTCATACCGAAGCTATGGTACCAGGGCAATACACCGAGGTAGGTGTGAAACCCGCCTCGGCGCGGTTTCTCCAGCTTGCCGCCCGGCTCATGCACCAAACGAATCCACTCTTCTGATGCTTTCAGATCATAGGTAAAATTCTTGTGCGTCAGGCCCGCGCCTTTGGGGACGCCTGTGGTTCCGCCCGTGTAGATGATCAGCGCCAGATCCTCCGCCGGATTAATCTCAACATCCGGTGATACGGGCTTGGCGGCGGCGACGACATCATCAAAAAAGAGATGGCCGGGCTCGTAATTTCCGGCTTTGGGAATTTTGCCTAAAAGTCCACCGATAAAGGCCTTGATTGGCGGAAGATAAGATTTGACCCCGCAGATCACGACCGTTTCAACTTCTGACCCTTTAACGGCCGCGACCGTGGTTGGATAAAACTGGGGATGATCCATACAAAAAACGGCCTTAGCCCCGGCATCTTTTAACTGATAATTGAGTTCATTGACTGTATATAGCGGATTGCAGGTCACCCCGACGGCGCCGGCTTTTAAAATACCAAAGTAGATGGCCGGATAATGGGGCAGATTGGGCAGAAAAATGGCCACCCGGTCTCCCTTCTGGATGCCGCGGGAGGCCAAAAAATTGGCGATGCGATCAGCGGTATCTTTTACCTGGGTAAAGGTGCGGCTGGCATCGTTGAAAATCGTATAAACCTGGTTTGGAAATTCTTTTGCCGCATCATCAAGAATTGAGAAAAGGGGCTTCTCATAACCTGAAACATCGCTTGCAACGCCTTCCGGCCAGTTGGGGGTCGGCCATGTGGTGGCTGCCATTCGAACCTCCTTTGGTTAGGGGTTGCTGAAAACACCTCCTTCAAAATGAATATCCTAAAATCATAAATACTCAGAAAATTCAGTTTTTATGACCTCATAAAGCTCTTCTCCGATCGCCAGGCCGAGATCGATAAACTGGGGGCCAAATTTTTTTCCGGTCGACGTCCTGAAAGTGGACTTAATCGTCGCCAGCTTCTCCATGCCATGGGGGTAGCCGGCCAAAAATTTATCCAGCGGCGGATTGAAATAGGATACCATGTCCCAAAGCGTATCGTGGAAATTATCCGGGCCCCAACGAAATTTATCCGCATCATAAAGGCAATTGGAAAGCAACTCTCCTTCGGGTGTGTCCGTATTAACATTATCTTTAAACGCTTCATGGTTATGGATCGCGCTACAAATGTTCTCAATTTCTTCCGCAGAAAACGGATATTTTTTCAGCACCTTTTTTGCATAGTTGGCCGCGTGGATTGAGTGATCTTTTCTTTTACGCTTGATGTCGTGCAACAGACCGGCGCACTGCACCAGACATACCAGCCGGGAAAGCCGGTCTTTTTCATATCCACCTTGTTGTGCTTCGATAACCATTAGCGTACCTGCATCGTGGGATACCTTGACCGCATGCATCAGTCCGTGCCCGAAATCATCTTCCAGGGATTCGGCAACAAAGGAAAGCAGCTTTTTGATGACAAGGTTACTGTCAAATAACTTCCGGGAGGCCTCATAATCCATGTCATGATCATGATAGAAATCCGGGGTGGGATGACGCAAAATGATCTGGCGGGCACGTTGACGAATTTGATGATAAATTGGCTGCATAGGGAGAAGTGCCGGAGCTATCCTGATTTTAGATTTCAGACAGGGAAAATGGTTTGCCGCAAACCCGCCACTTTCCATCTTCTTTGACAAGGGTGAGGGTTTCATCAACTTTATGCGTTTCGATGAGAAAAAACAATTTTCCAATTATCGCATATACAGGATTGATGGAGCGCAGCCGCTCACCGGTAATTCTGACTTTGGCGTTGTTATCATCCGACATCTTGATTTCGGTTTTGACGTGGGAAAGCTGGTTTTTCATATAACCCGGCGAAAAGCCCATTTCTCTTGCCTTCTCGGCGGAATAATGCAGATAGCCACCCACGATATCGGCCTCTTCATCCTTGGAGATTTCACTGCACAGCCGCTCGGCCATCGAGTCGCCGTCCAATAAGAAATAGGCTTTTGTGAATTCAATCGCCGCCCGTGCGGGGCTATCCTCCTTGCCGACAGAGATAAGAATCACCTGCAGGATGACAGCAATTACGATCACCGACCCAAAAATTGTAATATTTTTACCGGTTAGCATTTATTTGGCCTCCTCCAAACCTCCAGCAAATTTAAATAATTCCCCTAACACAAAACCGCTGCCGATGACAAGAATTTTTAAATCATTAAGGCGGCAATGAGGTGTAGCCAATAGGTCAATAAGCGGATGCACAGTTATGCTTTTGAGCCGATGACCTTACCTGCCCATATCATCGATTTATTCAGCTTATCCGCGTATCCGCTTGCCCGCTGATTGGCTTAGGATGTTGGGATTGCCTAAATGGATCGATTCGGCTATCATAAAAGGCACCGGGAATGTACCGGAAAAACACTGAATCCGGTCAAAGATGAACTGGCTTAAATGTCGCGACCAGCCAAATTTAAAAAACTGAGGGTGGAGGAAGATGGGATCTGAAAACGAAAATATCTTCCGTCATATCCAAAATGCCGTGATCTATTCGTGGGACGGGTTGAAAGCCGCCTGGCATAATGAAATGGCCTTTCGAACCGAGACCATTGTGATTGCACTGATGATACCCATCGGCATCTGGATTGGCGAAACAGCGGTGCAATGGGCGTTGCTTATCGGCTCCAGTTTTCTGATTCTGATTACCGAGTTGCTGAACTCAGCCGTTGAAAAAGTGGTGGACCGCGTCGGTACCGAACATCACATCTTGTCCAAACAGGCAAAGGATTTGGGCTCGGCAGCTGCTGGGATAAGCATGCTGACTGCCGTAATTGTGTGGGGCTTGATCGCTTATGAGCGACTCTTTAACTGAAAATTGAACTAAAGATTTGGTTCTCACGCAAAGACGCTAAGCCGCTAGGGGTTTTTATGGTTTAATTTATATTCTTTGCGGCTTTGGGTGAGCAATTATATCAAATGACAATCTATCGCAGAATGCATTGCTGAACCCAGGGCTCGGCCACCGCTTTAAGCGCAAACAACTCATCATCGGTATATTCGTAGTTGGTTTCTCTAAAAAATTCAGGGTACAGCATTTCACTTTTGTGAAAGCGCTGCAGGGCATAGACGGCGGCACCTTGAATCAGCCGACCGACATTCTCAATGATCCCGGCTGTTACAATGGGTTTAACGCAGGTGGTTCTAAATTCATAGGCAATTGCAGATTCCATAATGACCTGAATGCTGGCAAGGATCGGCGTCATATCGCAGTTGCGCTGGATATAGGTGGCATAGTTTGTAGGATCAGTTTTCAGGTCCATAGCGATGTAATCCACAAGACCCTCATCAATGAGCTGTTTGATAATCCGCGGACGACTTCCGTTGGTATCCAATTTTACCGGATACCCCATTTGCTTGATGCGACGGCATAAATCAAAAAGATCTTCCTGAAGCGTAGGCTCACCGCCGGAAATGACCACCCCGTCTAAAAACCCTTTGCGGTTTTCGATGAAACGGTAGATATCGCCGGGATCAAATTCAGGCGTGCGCCCTGGCCAACCCCTTACCAGATGCGGATTATGGCAGTAGGGACAGTCAAAGTTACAGCCCGACAGGAAAATACCGCAGCTTAGTTTCCCCGGATAATCAATCGTCGAATTTTTTAACAGCCCGCCGATGTTCATAATATCTCCACAGAGGTCAGAAAACAGAGGTCAGAAGTCAGATGGCAGATCAGGTGTTTCATCCTTCTGTCTTTCCCTCCGTATTCTGTCCTCTATTTGCTATTATCTGTTGACTGACCTCCGCCCTCTGTATTCTGTCATCACGCCACCTTAAAAAGCTTGCGATCACTATATTCGGCCTGCTTGCCGTTATTCCATTGTTTCACGGGTCGCAGATAGCCCACAACCCGGGAATAAACTTCAGTTTCCTGATTGCAGGTCGAACAGACGGTCTGCTCCCCATTGATATACCCATGTGACGGGCAGACACTGAAGGTGGGTGTCAGTGTAAAATAGGGAAGCTGATAATTCGCGGTGATCTTCCGAATCAAATTCTTGACGACTTGTCTGTCGCTGACATGTTCTCCAAGGAAAAAGTGCAGCACCGTCCCGCCGGTATATTTTGTCTGGAGCTTATCCTGCAGCTCCAGGGTTTGAAAAATATCATCCGTGTAGTTCACCGGAAGCTGACTGGAATTCGTATAATAAGGCGCCGCCCCGGCACTGAAATCGGCTTCATTGGCACAGATGATTTGGGGGAACTTCTTTTTATCCAGCATGCAAAGACGATAGGACGTGCCTTCCGCCGGGGTCGCTTCCAGATTGAAAATATCTCCGGTCTTTTCCTGTATTTGCGAAATCAGATCGCGTAGAAAATCCATGACCTGCAGAGAAAATTCTTGACCCCGTTCGGATGCGATATCTTCATCCAGAAAATTTAAACAGGCTTCGTTCATGCCGATTATACCGATGGTGGAAAAATGATTTTTCCAGTACAGCCCGGTCCCGCTTTTGATATCGCGCAAATAAAACCGCGAGTAGGGGTACAGGTTTTTATCGGTGAACAGTTCCAGGACTTTGCGTTTGATCGAAAGGCTTTCGGCGGCCAGCAGGACCTTTGCTTTAACGTTTTTGAAAAAATCTTTCTCATCGGAGCTGAGATGTCCGATTCGCGGCAGGTTTATGGTGACGACTCCGATGGATCCTGTCAGGGGGTTGGCCCCAAAAAGGCCGCCGCCGCGTTTTAACAGCTCCCGGTTATCGAGGCGCAGCCGGCAGCACATGGAGCGCGCATCTTCGGGTGCCATGTCTGAATTCACAAAATTTGAAAAATAAGGGATCCCGTATTTGGCGGTCATTTTCCAGACCACATCCAGATTCGGATTATCCCAGTCAAAATCAGCCGTAATATTGTAAGTCGGAATCGGAAATGTAAAAACCCTTCCTTTGGCGTCGCCTTCCATCATGACTTCAGCAAAGGCTCTATTCAGCAAATCCATCTCCGGTTGGAATTCGCCGTAGGTTTGTTCCTGTTCGCGGCCGCCGATAATCACGGGTTGATCCTTTAAAACGGCCGAAACATTTAGATCCAGCGTGATATTGGTAAAAGGCGTCTGGAATCCGACCCGGGTCGGGATGTTGATGTTAAAAATAAATTCCTGCAGCGCCTGCTTGACGGCATCATAATCAAGCCGGTCATAACGAATAAACGGCGCCAAAAGGGTGTCAAAGTTGGAAATCGCCTGGGCACCGGCGGCTTCCCCTTGCAGGGTATAGAAAAAATTGACAATCTGTCCCAGCGCGGATCTCAGATGTTTCGCCGGAGCGCTCTCGACCTTGCCTTCAACGCCTTTGAAACCCTGGCGCAACAAATCCTGAAGATCCCAACCGACGCAATAGACCGATAAGAGATTAAGATCGTGAATATGAAAATCGCCGTCCTTGTGGGCCCGGCGGATTTCAGGCGGATAAATAGAGTTTAACCAGTATTCGGATGTTACCTCAGAAGAAATATAATTGTTCAGCCCTTGTAACGAATAACACATATTGCTGTTTTCTTTTATTTTCCAATCGAGCTTTTGAATGTAATGATTGACTAAATCCACGTTGGCTTTGGTGGTGATCTGCCTGATTTGGGAATGCTGCTCGCGGTATAAAATATAAGCTTTGGCGGTTTTAAAAAAGGGGGAATCCAGCAGTACCGCCTCTACGATGTCCTGGATCTGCTCCACTTCGGGTGCCGGATCCAGCTGTAATTCGTGCGCCAGGGTTAACACCCGCAATGTGAGTTTCCTGGCTTCTTTTTCCCCGAATTCGCCGGCCGCGTTGCCTGCTTTGGCAATCGCAGCTGTGATTTTCGATGAATCAAATTTAACGATCCTTCCATCTCTTTTTTTTATACTTTCAAACACTTAAATCACCTCATCCTGAATTATTATTTGCCATTTCGGTGAATCCATCCCCATAAACCGTACATTCCGGAAGCCGGCTGTCGAAAACAGGTCTATTCGAAGGCCGGTTTAAAAAATTTATGTATTTCGGGTAGCAGCTGAAAGAAAGTCATAAGATCATGAAGGCCCAATGACCGAAAGAAAAGGGCTTATAAAAGCCCCCTGGGTGTAAAATGATGTCAAATGCTGTAAAATACTGTAAAATCAAGAACCACAAAAAAAACCACAATATGTGGTTTTTCATTCAGCTGACTTTTATTTTACCACAATATATTGATAATTGTCAAATAAAAAAATCAATATATAGTGTGTTTTTTATCAAAAAATAACCGGACAAATATTTTTTTATCGTTAAAACAAAAAGTTATAATTGGATTCCGTAAAGATTGCGGCCAGCATGTCATTCCCGGCTAACTTGTAGCACTGCAAATGCCGGATATCAGAGGACAGCGGTCAGAAGGCAGAAGACTGATGACGGATGTAAGCCTTCTGGAAGCGCTGGATCTGTTTAATTGCTTTGATTGGTTTAATTTGCGCAATTGGTTCGGATTAAGCCAACCGATTCAACCAATAAAACGAATAAAACAAATTTAACAAGATTCATAACCCTGAAGCTTTGAATCTGGAACCTTTTATTATGGTGTTATCCAGACATAATCCGCAATACCCAGCTCTACCTCCTCCCCCGCCGAGGCAAGGTAAATCGTCCGGAAAGATGCGCCGGTCCGGCGAAAGGTCCGGTCCGGAATACCATATTTGTATCGAATATGTCCGTTCCCGGTCAGAACAACGATCTTTTTGCTGCCAAGACCAGAGGCGATGGATTCCGCCATGATTTCGTCCCAGACACACTGGGCCATATAAAAATCATCGAATTTGACATTGCTGTTAAAATTATGTCGCTTAAACACTTCCTCGACATAGTTTCGATGGGCAGTATTTGAGGTGTCAATCTCTTTGGGAAGGTATTGCTTATCGTTATCGGGCAAATTCTCAATTCCACCGACACGAATCCGGGCAGGAATATGAAAGGGAATGTTCAGGGCAACCATTTTGATCCTGTTTTCCTTTATAAATAAGAAAATATCCCGGTACAATGCAAAATCAAATCCCCAGTTCGCATACCAGTGCACTTTTCGCAAAAAATCTTCTTCTTCCAGCAGGCCGCCCGACCATAAGTCCAGCACCGCCTGGTAGGAACGATCAAACATTTCCATTCCAATCACCATGGAATCGCGGTTTTTAAAGACGGCCTCAATTATTTTTAACTGGATCGCATGGTGAAAAGGGTTGGTGTGCCTTTCGCCGATAAAAACAATTTGACTGCTGCTTAAGCTGCTGATCAGGCCATCAAAGGGGACTGCTTCTCCCGTTTTCGCTGAAATAATTGTGTCTGGCTCAAAAGCGGCTGAAGTATCTTTGATCAGCACCGTATCGGATTTCCCGGCGCACCCCCAAAATAAACTTAAACCCACAAGGCCCATGTAAAAGCAGCCCAAAAACGATAATATCCTTTGATTCCATTTGTTTATCCGATACATTTTAACACCTTGATTTTTCATTTCCAGATAGGTAAAATAAGGCAGCGGTAAAAATCAAATATCCAATTTCAACCCAACATTACGCGAAAATGCCTTCTCATAAAAGCCCGGTATTCCGAAAAGCGGTTATTCCCTGGTACAATTCAAAAACAGCTTATATCATTGTGATCGTATTTTTGCTACTGGTGTTCTTATTTGCGATGGTAGGCATCTCGGTGTCCAGGGAAAATCCCGCCTACAACGGCTATGTCTGGGTGCCGATTGTATTGCTTGTGTTGAGTGCCGGAATCATCATTACCACAGTTGCCCGCCTGATATACCGCTCAACCCGTAAATCTGCCCGATAGCTTACATCGCTGGGCTTCTGGCCTCCGGCGCCTGGTCGCTGGCTCCTGTTTGCTTGTCTCCGGGTCAGCCAGCAACAAGAAACCAGCAGCCAGCGACCAGAAACCTGTAAAGAACTCAACTGAACTAAAATATACCACACGACTTTTATTACTTATTTGTGGGACATGACACTAGGCACTACCATCATCGCTGTTTTCAAAAAGAGGATAAGTGAGCTCAATAAAGTGGTGAATAATTTGAGCTGTTGCCCCCCATATGATGACGTCCTCAAAGGGATATTCAAGTTCGCGAAGGTCGGTGCGACGCCCATGATAGCTTCTGGTTTGGTGGGTGCGCATGAGTTTTTCCAGCGGTATTTCAAGAATTCTGGAAATTTCGGCGGAATCATAGCGAACCGGACCTTTACCATTCCAGAGTCCGATGAAGGCCTCAATGTCTTTGGGCTTCGTGAACGTTCGGAAGTACCCGATGGAACCGATGAAATCGACCTGATCCCGGCTGATGTTCAATTCTTCTTGCAACTCTCGGAAGGCGGCCGCGACCGGTCCGGTATCCTGACTTTCAAGATGCCCCCCGGGCAGGGCCACCTGATTCCGCCAGGGATAACCTTCCGTGTCGGCTTTCTGAATGGTCAGAATATGGGGATCCGGTCTGTCATAAACCAGCAGAAACACAGACGCAGACGGGTGCGAATACCCTTCGGGAGGTTCCTTGGGGCTGGAATTACGGATCAATTTTTTTAAACGGGAATATTCGATCATTCCAAAACCTTGTACCTGACGAACTCAAGATTTCCGGATTCCGGATAACGCTACCGGCTCGATACAATGGGCCTCAATGCGGGCAGACCATATGGCGTGAACGGTTTTCGGTAAAATCGGTTTATGCCGGCGGATCGACAGGGCCATTATTGGAAAAATTTTTGATCATCATTTCGCCCAGTTCCCGGGAACGGTTGGTTGCAACCTCAACCGCATTGATCAGCGTGGTGCGCAACCCACCCTTCTCAAGGGTTGCCAGCCCGGCAATGGCCGTGCCACCCGGAGAGGTCACTCTATCTCGGAGTTGGCCCGGGTGCTCTTTGGTCTCCATCAACATTTTGGCAGCACCCAAAACGGTTTGGGCGGACAGAAAAAACGCTTCCTGGCGAGACAATCCCACCTTCACACCGGCATCGGCGAGGGCCTCAACGATCAGAAAGATGTAAGCCGGCCCGCTGCCGCTCAACCCGGTTACCGCATCCATCAAGTAATTTTCCTTAATGAACACCGTCTTACCGATGGAATTGAAAATGGACATCGCCGTCTCAATGTCTTCTTTACTGGCGTATTTTCCGGCCGCAAGGGCCGTGGCCGCTTCTTTAACCGCAGCCGCGATATTGGGCATGACCCGGATCAGGCGCAGCTTCTTATCGAGACAGGATTCAAGTGCCGCCATCGGCACGCCGGCGGCGATGGAAATGATAAGTTTGGACATATCGAGTTTTTCAACGGTTTCTTTGATAACCGAAGCCATAATTTGGGGTTTAACGGCAAAGATAACGATGTCCGATTTCATCACGGCTTCCAGATTATTGGTGGTGGTTTCGACCCCGTATTCTTCTTCAACGGCTTTCAGCACGGACTCGCGCACATCTGTGCAGGTTATTTTTTTCGGGCTGGATGAACCCGAACCGACCAGACCGCTGACAAGGGCTTCGCCCATATTTCCCGTACCGATAATGCAAATTTTTCTATTATTTAACATGATAATAACCACTCCGATATTGTGATGAATACCTGAAATTCAGGCCCGGCCCAAATTGGTAATCGCCGGATTAAATGGTTCTGCCGGGAAAATTTCCTCTAAAATTTCTGCAATTTATGTCCTGTCTCGGCGGAAGTCAAGCAAATAATCTACTCGGGTCAGAAGCTTTTCCAGGCATCTTATATCCGAAGGCGGGGTTGGCGGCCGATCATGCAGCCAGCTTAAAGATTGACCTGGCAGCAAATAAATGTTAGAATGGTCTAACCATTATAACACAATCGGGATAAGCGACACGCTTTAACGGATTTAGCTGCGTAACCAAACCAGACCGAAAGGATGACCGCCCATGTTCCAGGCAGCCAAACAAACCAAGGTTTTTCAGGATGTGGTCGAACAAATTCAAGGTGCCATTCTCGATGGCCGGCTCAAGACCGGGGACACGCTTCCCTCTGAAAGACAGCTGAAAGAAATGTTCAATATCAGCCGCGGAACCCTGCGGGAAGCCCTGCGGGTTCTGGAGCAAAAAGGCCTCATCGAAATTAAACTCGGTGTCGGTGGTGGTTCGGTGGTTAAAGATGTTAATGCCGAACAGGTTAGCGAGAGTCTCGGATTGCTGATCCAATCTCAAAAGGTTTCATTGAAGCATTTAGCTGAGTTTCGTGAAGATGTCGAAGGCATCGTGGCTGCCCATGCAGCCAAAAGAAGTACAGACGCAGATATCAAACAGCTCAAAAAACTTGTTGAAGCGGCCCGCAGATGCGTTGATGGCGGTACCGCTCAAAGGGATGCCTTTATTGACATTGACAAGCAGATTCATATGACCCTCGCACAGGTTGCTCAGAATCCGATATATATATCCGTGTTACACTCGGTTCACGATAACATCCACCGTTACTATGATCGGTTTCTTTCGATGGATGGTCCGGAATTGCAGGAAAACTATCGGGATCTTCGCAACCTGGTGGATGCGGTGGAAAAAGGACAGGCCGACCATGCCCGCCGGCTGGCCCGCGATCATGTTCACCGATTCAATCAGTATATGGAAAAAAGGAAAAGAGAAGAGGCATCAGAAGACAGAAGTCGGAGAACAGAAAACAGATGACTGACAAGGTGTGTCATTTTGCAGTTTTATCCTCTGTCATCTGTCCTCTGACATCTGACCTCTGAAATCTGATGCATGAAATTTTATATGTGAAATCTTAACCAAAACGGTTTGTAAAATATTTAAGAACAAATACGATGACCCAAAAACGCATCACCAAACACCCCATTCTGGAAATTCCTGAATCTAAAGAAGTTGCCTTTACCTGGAACGGGAAGGCATTGGCCGGGTATGAAGGCGAAATGATATCCGCCGCCCTGTTTGCCAACGGCATTCATATTTTCGGGCACCACCCCAAAGATAACAGCCCCCAGGGCATGTTTTGCGCCAACGGTCAATGTTCCCAGTGCCTGGTCATCGCCGATGGCCTGCCGGTCAAGTCGTGTATGACCCCGCTGGTGGAAAACATGAAGATTGAAAGTGTCGAAGGCTTGCCTTCGCTTCGGGCGGATGATGCCGAACCGCGTATCCGAGCTGTGAAGGTCAAAGCGGTGGACGTACTGATCATCGGCGCCGGACCGGCAGGCCTGTCGGCGGCGGTCGAATTGGGCAAGCTCGGTGTTGATACGCTGATCATCGATGATAAAGACCGTCCCGGGGGAAAACTGGTGCTGCAGACCCATAAATTCTTTGGCTCGGTTGAAGATTCCTACGCCGGAACCCGGGGATTTGAGATCGCTGCAATAATGCAGGCCAAGATAGACAAACTCGCGTCCGTGGACCTCTGGCTCAATACCACCGCAGTCGCTGTTTTTTCAGACAGGATTGTCGGTGCAGTTCAAAATACAAAAACCGCCAAAGGTGTTCGCATCAGCCGCTATCAGCGTATAAAGCCCCAAAAGCTGCTGGTGGCCGCCGGTGCCAGGGAAAGAATGCTTTCGTTTCCGGGAAACACCCTGCCGGGGGTTTATGGTGCCGGCGCGTTTCAGACACTGGTAAACCGAGATCTGGTAAAATCCTCTGAAAAAGTGCTCATCGTCGGCGGTGGCAATGTGGGTCTGATTGCCGGTTACCATGCCATCCAGGCCGGGATCGAGGTGGTTGCACTCATTGAAGCCCTGCCGCAGGTGAGCGGCTATAAGGTCCATGCCGATAAACTCAAGCGACTGGGGGTGCCGATTTTAACCGGTCACACCGTCATTGCTGCCAGCGGAAATGACAAAGTGGAATCGGTCAGTGTTGCCCGGCTGGATTCGGACTGGAAAGTTGTTCCCGGCACACACAAAACCTTCGATGTTGATACCGTCCTGATCGCCGTCGGTCTGGCCGAAGTCAATGAATTTTACCTGAAAGCACAGAAATGGGGGATGGATGCCTTTAGTGCCGGAGACGCCCGGGAAATTGCCGAAGCGTCAGCGGCAATGTTTACCGGAAAGATCGCGGGTTTGAAAATCGCGCAATCCCTTGGGTTGCGGATCGGCGAAATTCCGGCCGAGTGGGAGCAGAAAGCCATCATTTTGAAGTCCAAACCCGGTCCCTCTGTCCGTCGCCAACAGCCGGCCCGCGAGGAAGGCGTCTTTCCGATTTTTCATTGCGATCAGGAGGTGCCCTGCAATCCCTGCACATCGGTCTGTCCGGTCGGCGCCATCCGAACCGAGCGCGATGAAATTACCGGCCTGCCTTATATAACGGATTTAGATGCCTGTACCGGCTGCGGGAGCTGCGTGGCCGTCTGCCCGGGGCTGTCGATGACGCTGATCGATTACCGCGAGGACGCCGAGCACCCCCTGGTAACCTTGCCCTATGAGATCTGGCGCGAAGGGCTTGAGGCCGGCCAGAAAATCCCGATCACCGATGTGGAGGGGGCCATCCTGGGATATTATCCGGTGGAAAAAATATCGACCCGCCGAAAATACCCGGGAACGTTGTTGATACAGGTTAAGGTGGACCGAAAAGTGGCCAAGGCAGCCATGGGCATCTGGGTGCAGGAAAAACAGATCGAACCTTCACAAATTTATGAGAAGCAACTGCCCCCGGATGAGGCCATTATCTGCCGCTGTGAACGCATAACCGCCGGTGAAATCAAGGCCGCCATCCGCAATGGCGTCCGCGATATCAATCAGCTCAAAGCCTTAACCCGGGCCGGCATGGGGGCCTGCGGCTCAAAGACCTGCCGGCCGATGATCTGGCGGATATTTAAAGAAGAAGGTATTGATCTGGGAACGGTAACGGACCGCGTCGACCGGCCCCTGTTTGTCGAAGTTCCGATCGGCGTTCTGGCCGGGGCCCACGGAGAAAATCACCTTGAAAACAAGTGAGGTTATCATTGTCGGGGCCGGATCGGTGGGGGTTCCGGCAGCCATGGCCTTAGGTGAAATCGGCATCAAGACCCGGGTGGTCGACATGCATCCGTCACCGGGCCAGGGTGAAAACAAACACGCCATTGGCGGCGTGCGGGCCACCCATTCGGATCCGGGAAAAATTCTGACGTGCGGTCGCTCCCTGGAAATTTTGGCGAACTGGCATCGGCTTAACGGCGATGACATCGAATGGCTCCAGGGGGGCTATGCCTTTCCGGTTTACCGCCAACATGACGAGAAGATGTTAAAAAAGCTTTTGCCGTTACAAAAGAAATACGGGCTGAACATCGATTATCTGGATCCGGCCGAAATACGGCAAATCATACCCGGTATCAATACCCGGGGATTGCGGGGAGGGACTTTCTCACCGGATGACGGTTCCATCTCTCCGCTGCTGGCCGTAAACGCTTTTTATCGCCGGGCGGTTGAACTGGGCGTAAGGTTCCACTTTAAGGAACGCGTCGGCAAAATCCGGGTCGAGGACGGCAGGGTCAGCGGTGTGGAGACCGATAGGGCCCAATACGCGGCGGAGGTGGTCGTTGATGCGGCCGGGCCTTTTTCGACAGATCTGGGCCGGACCGTCGGGGTGGACATCCCGGTGGTCCCGGACTCCCACGAAGGCGCCATCACCGAACCGGTCAGGCCGTTCTTTAAATGCATGGTGGTAGACATCCGCCCCGGGCCGGGATCCAAAAATTTTTATTTTTATCAAAATCTGCACGGCCAGGTAATTTTTTGCATTACCCCCGACCCGCCCATCGTTGGAACCGCGAAGGGTGAAACGTCCGTATTTCTCCCCCAGGTGTGTGCCCGCATTGTCCGGCTCCTGCCCCGATTGAAAAACTTAAGGGTGCGCAGAACCTGGCGCGGTCTTTATCCGATGACCCCGGACGGTTCCCCGATTGTGGGGTGGAGCCGCCAGGTTAAGGGACTGCTGCATGCTACGGGCATGTGCGGTCAGGGGTTAATGCTGGGACCGGGTACCGGGGAACTCGTCGCCCGTATGATTGCCGGTCAAATCACTGCTGATGATCAATTGGTTTTAGAGGAATTCTCGCCCGATAGAAAATTTGGAAGCGAGGAAGTACTCAAGTGAGGCGCGCCGTTGTCGCCTGATTGGTTAAATGGTCGATCCGTTAAATAGTTAAAAGGATAATCTCCGATAACGAATTGACCATTCAACGATTCAACTATTTAACCAAAAACGAGGCTTGATTGCAAATCGGCTTAATTGTATATATTAAATTTATAGCTTTTCCAGAATTCCAGCAGCCAGCAGCCAATTAAGGAGCAAAACATGTCGGATTACCAATTGAAGGAAGTAAAAGCCCTAAGCTACCAAAGACCGGATATGGTAAATGGTTACAACGATCAGAGCCTGTATATAAATCTTTCCGATCAGGAGATCGCCATAAAGCCGGTGGCTGAAAAAACCAAAAAAACATTTATCGGCGGCAAGGGCTATAATCTCTGGCTGCTGTGGAATGCGGTTCAGCCCTCCACCAAGTGGAATGATCCTGAAAATGCCTTGTGCATTGCCGCCGGTCCTTTGGGCGGCACTCCCATTTACCCGGGTTCGGGCAAAAGCATCGTTGCCACCCTGTCACCGACGACCGCCTCGGTGATCGATTCGAACGTCGGCGGCTATTTCGGCCCCTATCTAAAATTTTCAGGTTTCGATGCCCTGGAAATCCAGGGTAAGAGCGCTAAAGAAGTCGTTGTTTTTATCGACGGCGTCAATCAGAAAATTCAAATCTATGAAACCAGAGATCTGCCGCAAAACGCCTATGCGCTGTCGGCAGTTTTAACCGAGCACTTCGCCGGCGGAAAACCGCGCAATATCTCCGTTGTTTCAGCGGGCCCCGGGGCCAAAAACACCTTAATCGGCTGTCTGAATTTTACCTGGTATGACCCCAAGCGCAAACGCGCCCGCTACAAACAGGCCGGCCGGGGGGGCGTCGGGACTGTTTTTGCCGACAAAGGGCTAAAAGCAATCGTGGCTTGCTGGGACCACGTCACCGCCGAAACCAATAATCCGGCGGATAAAGCCCGTTTGAAAAATGTCGCCAAATTGCATTCACGCGAAATTGTGGAACTGGACCCCAAGCAAAACGAAATGTCAAAAATCGGCACCACCCATCTGGTCACTATCATGAATGACCATGACCTGCTCCCCACCCATAATTTTCGTTACGGCCAACATTCCCAGGCCCCCAATTTGGGCCAGGAAGTTTACCGGCGCCTGTTTGATCCGGGTTTTGACGGCTGCTGGATGGGCTGCACCGTGGCCTGCTCACACGGCATCAAAGACTTTGTTCCGCTGACCGGACCCTACAAAGGAAAAAAGGTATTTGTGGACGGGCCGGAATATGAAACCGTCGCGGGCTGCGGTTCCAATTTGGGAATATTTGATCCCCACACGGTCGCCGAAATTAATTTTTACTGCGATGCTTACGGCCTGGATACGATATCCGTGGGTACCGGCATCGCCTTTGGCATGGAATGCTTTGAAATGGGCCTGATCAATGAAACCCATACCGGCGGTCTTTCACTTCACTTCGGCAACCGGCTCGGCGCCCTGGAACTGGTGCATCAGATGGCGAATGGGGAGGGCTTCGGCCGGATCGTCGGCCAGGGGGTCCGTAGAATGAAAGCAATCTTTGCGAAAGATTTTGGGGCGGATCCGGAAGTCATGCAAGACATCGGTATGGAAGCCAAAGGCCTGGAGTTTTCAGAATATATGACCAAAGAATCTTTAGCCCAGCAGGGCGGCTATGGACTGGCGCTAAAAGGCCCCCAGCATGATGAGGCCTGGCTGATCTTTCTGGATATGGTTCACAACTTCATGCCGACTTTCGACCAGAAGGCCGAGGCGCTGCATTGGTTCCCCATGTTTCGAACATGGTTCGGGCTCTGCGGCCTGTGCAAACTGCCCTGGAATGACATCGTGCCGGAAGACAATAAAGATACCGCCGAGCCGGCCAAGGTGATGAAACATGTCCAGTGGTATGCAGATTATTTCAGCGCCATTACCGGCAATGAAGTGGGCCCCGAAGATCTGATTAATATGAGTGAAACCGTCTATAACTTTCAACGGATATTTAATCTGCGCATGGGCTTTGGCCGCCGCCAACATGACGATATTCCGTACCGGGCTATGGGGCCCGTTACAGAGGATGAATACGAATCCCGGGCAGAGCGTTACGATAAACAGCTCGCCGAAACCTATAAGGTTGATATCGAGGGAAAAAGTTCCGCCGAAAAATTGGCCATCCTGCGCAAACACCGCGAAGCGCAATACGAAAAACTAAAGGATGCCGTTTATAAACGCCGAGGCTGGACCCCGGATGGTGTCCCGACCCAGAAAACCGCCAAACGGCTCGGGATCGATTTTACGGAAGTGATAGAACTGCTCAAAGCAAACGGAGTCAATTCATGATTCAGGTGGCCGGCAAGCAGATCGCCTGGCGGGAAGGCATGACGGTTTCAGATCTGCTCGATGAGCTTAAGGATCCGCACCCCTATGCCGTGGTCCGCATAAATGAGCAGTATGTAACCCGACCCAATTTCGAGCATATATTGATTCCCGATGGTGCCGAGGTCTTTTTGATTCCGATGATTGCCGGCGGATAGGCTGACGCTATAGCATGGTGCATGGCGCACAGAGCATGGCGTGACATCTATCTGTCAAGAGCAACCCCATGCCCCTTGCACCATGCTTGAAATCTTTCATGCTCTCGGCTCCCAAACCACGACCCATTCCAAAATAGCTCTTCGAATTCGATTTACACCAGAATATTTGCAATCCAGTTAAGGATGTGATATTCTTAATAATCAATACCACCATAGGATGAGGAGCCTTAAAAAATAATACCAGGCACATGCATATCCGGGCTTAAGTTTTGGCCTTTGCGGCCCGATATAGGCTTTGTAACAAAAGGGTCTAAAATACTTGTTCTTTGTCAAATGCTGTCGCCCTCAGGTGGATAACGTATCGATGTTAAGCGATACGGCTGCTGTTCAAGGGGGATGGTCGCTCCGCGACTGGTTAAGCGGAACCGGAGGATCGGTTGTAAATTCTTCGCCTGCCAGCGCTCGGGATAGCGACTTACCTGTTGATTTCGCATGAAATACCTTGACTTCTTTGGGATTTTGTAATTAATTTTAAACACCTACATCGATTTTGCCTAACAATATCATTATAAAATTAGCCCGGAAGTCAGGATTAACATGTTCGCCATAAGAAATCTTTTAATCGCGTTGGCAACGGTCATCGATATTGCGCTGGTTGCTTTTATGTTCATCATAATCGCCAGAGCAGTTCTGTCGTGGGTCAGTCCGGATCCATACAATCCGATCGTGCGATTCATTCACAATGTCACCGAACCGATACTTTATCGGATCCGCAGAAAACTGCCGCTGATGTATGGCGGCATGGATTTTTCTCCGATTGTTGTGATTCTGATTATTATCTTTCTGCGACTGTTTGTGGTCGAGAGTTTGAAGGGATTGGCCGGATCTATCGGGTGAAAAGAAAGGCAGGTGCAGACCAATGAAACTAACTCCCCTTGACATCCAACAACAGCAGTTTAAAACCCGATTCCGCGGATTTGATGTCCGTGAGGTTGATGCGTTCCTCGAGCAAATGGCTGAAGTCTTTGAAACGTTGCAAAAAGGCAACCTGGACCAGAGTGAGGAAGTCCGGCGTCTATCACTGGAAATCCAGGGGTACAAAAAGCGGGAAGAGACTTTCAAACGCGCGTTGCTTAATTCTCAAAAGGTATTGGACCAGATGAAGGACAACGCCCGTAAGTCAGCCGAGCTGATCATTGCCGAGGCTGAAGTGAAAGCTGAGAAAATTTTGAACAAAGCCCACAATCGATTAGCGCAGCTGCATGAAGATATTGCAGAGTTAAAACGACAACGTACCCAAATTGAAGTTCAGATCAGCTCGATCATCGAAGCGCACTCCAGACTACTTGAAATCGGAAAAGAAGGCATGAAGGAATCGGACGATCAAGATGCCAAGGTCAGATTGCTGAAAAAATCACCTTAAAGATTCGATTCCAGAAGTACTTTGCAATCGTATAATCGTGTGCTTGATTAAACCGCCTGAAACGAAAGCGGGGGGCCAAAGGCGCTTTTTGTGCTGTGTTCCCCGAATCTGTGACATTTTTTAGGTCTGACTTTCGTTTCGGGCGGTTTCATCAGAACCCGGGGCTATTTTTAAAAAATAAAATTGGAGTCAACGACCACCCGCAAAGCGGGTGGCTTGGATTTTACCGCCATAGGCGGCAAAAGACAGGGGCGCGAAGTGCCCCAATCGTTGGGGGTGGAACCGGGTGCGAGGCACCCGGTTTGGAAAACCCAATTATTTTGATTTCGCTCGCTTTATAATCATAGGATTATCGCACGCGCAGACAGGGTTTTGGCAATTCAAAAGCAAAATCCGAAAATCCGATATTCCGGAACCTGGAGTCGTTAATGGCAAAAATTGATGCGTTTTTTAAATTGATGAATGAACAGGGGGCCTCCGACCTTCATCTCGTTGCGGGACAGCCGCCGGCACTTAGAATCAGGGGCGATATCGAAAGGGTAAAGTATAAGGTCCTGAACAGCGATGACCTCAGAAGCATGCTTTACGAAATTTCGCCTGAGCACAAGATTAAAGTTTTTGAGGAAACGGGAGATATCGATTTCGCCTACGAGATCCCGGGCCTGGCCCGATACCGTGCCAATTTTTTCATGCAAAGAAATGGCGTGGGCGCCGTCTTCAGAGAGATTCCAAGCACCATCATGACCGCCGAGCAACTGGGACTGCCGCCGGTGGTGTCGAAATTGGCCACCCTGCCCAGAGGTCTGGTCCTGGTGACCGGTCCGACCGGTAGCGGGAAATCGACGACCCTGGCATCCATCATCGATGTGGCCAACCGTGCGCGCAAAGATCATATCATCACTGTGGAAGACCCCATCGAATTTGTCCACCAGAGTCATGGCTGTATCGTAAACCACCGCGAAGTGGGATTGCATACCGAAACATTTGCTGCGGCGCTGCGTGGCGCTTTACGTGAAGACCCGGACATCATTCTGGTTGGCGAAATGCGTGACCTTGAAACCATCGCCCTGGCCGTTGAAGCCGCCTCAACCGGGCACCTGGTTTTCTCCACCCTGCATACATCCAGCGCCTATAAGACTGTTGATCGGGTTATCGAAGTCTTCCCGTCCCACGAACAACCTTTGATTCGATCGACGCTATCGGACGGTCTTCGGGCAGTTGTCGCTCAAACGCTTTTTAAGCGCATCGACAAAAAGGGTCGTATTGTCGCTCTTGAAATTTTAATCGCCAATCCGGCGGTTCGCAATTTAATACGTGAGGGCAAAACCCACCAGATACCGTCAATGATTCAAACCGGGAAAAAATACGGTATGATTTTATTGGATGACTATATCATGGATCTGTATAAATCCAACAAAATCAGTGCCGATGAGGCCTACGCCAAAGCCAATGAAAAAGCCAAATTCAGGCCATTGCTTAAGGCCCCGCCAACAGACTTCACCGAAGTCTGATAGGCGCACGTAATTTTTAGTTCAATTGAGTTCTTTGCAGGTTTCTGGCCACTGGCGGCTGGCTCCTGGCAGCCGGTCACTTGCTGATTGTCTCTGCGTCGACCAGAAGCAAGAAGCCAGCCGCCAGTAGCGAGAAGCCTAATATAAAGCCGTGTTTTGTAAATTACTTGCGGGACACAACACTAGTTTGCTAACCCATGAATTAAAACAACAAAGGCCATATCATGAAAAAACAAGAAATCGATCATATTCTTGTGAAAATGCTTGATTATCACCGGGATGTATCAGACCTTAACTTTACGGTCGGCAAACCGATGCAGGTGGAAAGCGCCGGTGAACTGATTCCCGTGGATTTCAAGCCCAACTTTAAATCCCTCACCCCGTTTCAGACCGAGGTCATCGCCATGAACCTCATCAATCAGGACCGCCGCCTGACGCAGGCATTGCTTACGGCCGGCTCCTGCGACCTGTCTTACAGTCTGCCCGGCAAAGCGCGTTTCAGGGTGAACATCTTTTCCCAGGGTTCCAATCTGTCCATTGTTTTGCGAAAGCTGGAATCTAAAATACCGACCATTGACGAGCGCGAGCTGCCGAAAACGATGTATAACATCGCCAAGGAAAAAAACGGTATTGTGTTCGTAACCGGTGCGACCGGATCTGGAAAGACAACCACGCTGGCGGCAATTCTGGATGAGATCAATGAAACCAAGTCGGTCCATATTATCACGCTGGAGGATCCGGTTGAATATCAGCATCCGCATAAAAAATCCACTTTCAATCAGCGTGAACTGGGAATGGACTTTGACACCTATGCCCATGGCCTGCGTGCGGCTTTGAGACAGGCCCCCAAGGTGATTCTGGTCGGTGAAATGCGCGACCGGGAAACCATTGAAATCGGCCTGCGTGCGGCGGAAACCGGCCACCTGGTCCTCACCACCCTGCACACCGTTGATGCCGGTTCCACCATAAATCGTATTCTCGGTATGTTTTCCACCGAAGATGCAGAACAGATCCGCATCCGCCTGGCCGACACCATGCGCTTTATTGTATCCCAACGGCTGCTGCCAAAGGTCGGGGGCGGACGCGTCGCAACCTTTGAAATTTTAGGGACCAACCTCAGGGTCAAGGACTTAATTCTGCACGGTGAGTCAGAAGGCAAATCCTTCTATGACATTATGGAAAAAAGCAATGCATTTGGAATGATCACCTTCGATCAGCACATTGTCGGACTGTATGAACAGGGATTGATTACCCAGGAAACGGCTTTGGGTTATTGCTCACATCGCGGTATCGTGGGTCGCGGCATCGACTCCATCAAGAGTGCTCGCGGAGAGGCCACCACCGATATCGAAAAACTTGAGATCGATCGCGGCTATGCCAGATCGGTGTGATCGGGTGATTTTAAAAGCCGCCACGGCGGGATGTGGCCCATCATCAGAACCATTTATCGGCAACCCCTTGATTTAGAGAGGTTAATAAATACATGTCATGAATATTATATGTCAAAATTGTCAAAGCAAATTCAAAATACCGGATGAAAAAATCCCAGCCGGCCGGAGAACCAATGTTCCCTGCCCCAAATGTAAAAGTAAAATCTCAATAGGCGGCAAAAATAGGGCACCCGCCAGCAATGTCAGCTATGGCGAGGCCAATTCGGGCAACGGCTATGATGCCGGCGACAAACCCTTTGACTTCATTGAAGAAGAAGGTCTCACCGCTCTGGTGTGCGAGTCTAATCCGCTGGTGCTAAATACCATCACCCAGGCTCTGGAATTGATGGAATACCAGATTACGAAGGCCGAAAGCGCCCGTGACGCCCTCAAGCGGATGCGCTATCACAATTACGATCTATTTGTTGTCAATGAAAATTTTGACACAGAAAATCCGGAGTCCAACGGTGTCCTGCTGTATCTGGAAAGGCTCAACATGATGGTGCGCCGCAACATGTTTGTCGCTCTGGTCAGCGAAAGATTTCGCACCATGGACAACATGATGGCGTTAAATAAAAGCGTCAATTTAATCATTAACATCAAAAATATCGAAGATATTGGCAAAATATTGAGCCGCGGAATCACCGATAATGAATTTTTCTACCGGGTGTTCCAGGGGACGCTGAAGGAGGTCGGCAAGGTCTGATCGTGTGTCTCCGGGTTTAATCCGGATTCGGAAAATATATAATATTATCTGATTCACTCGTTTTTACCGCCGACATGGAATAATGGAATAATGGAAAGATGGAATGTTGGGGGCAACAGCGGATGCGAACCTTTTCTAAAATATCGCCGACACGAATTTAATCACTAACCCAATTTTGCATCATTCCTGACCCCATTTTCCCATTATTCCATTATTCCAGCAGGAGTTCCCAAAAATCAATTGATTCCCAGGATTCAAAAACTAGCAGACGATCTATTTTTAATCCCGCTGGATCTGCCGACAACCGGTTTTACAGAATTTATCAGTGTCTGGTTATACCGCGGGGAAAAAACGTTTCTGGTTGACGTGGGCCCCTCGACAGCGGCAACGGATCTTCTGAAGGCCTTGCAGGAACTAAATGTCGGTCACCTGGATTACATTCTGCTAACCCATATTCATCTCGATCATGCCGGTGCCATCGGGCAAATTGCGAACGCATTTCCGCAAACGCCAATTATCTGCCATGAAGCCGCCATTCCCCACTTAATCGAGCCTTCGAAACTGTGGGAGATGACCCAGAAAGTCCTGGGTACCATGGCCTTATCTTACGGGCCGATAGAGCCGGTTGCCGCAGACCGGCTTTCAAATGCAAAAAGCCTCCAAACCGGATCCGTCGCCCCGATCATCACACCGGGACACGCGCCTCACCATGTAAGTTACCAGACCGAGAAATACCTGTTTGCCGGTGAAACCGGCGGGGTGTATATATCCCTACCTCAAAATAAGTTTTGTTTGCGGCCGGCCACACCGCCAAAATTTTACCTGAATATTGCCCTGCAAAGCGTTGATCGGCTCATTGACTGCCAGCCGAAAAAAATCTGCTATGGGCATTTCGGCATAAATGCCAGCGCCATGAAAATGCTTAAAGCGCATCGCCGCCAGTTATTGCTCTGGGAAACACTGATTAAAGACGAGATCCAACGTGGCAGTACAAAAGACAGGCAGGCCGCATGCCAGAAACGGATTTTAAAGGACGATCCACTTCTGGCAAATTTTGATCAACTTCCGCCCGACATTCAGGTGCGGGAAGCTTATTTCTTTCAAAACAGCATAAAGGGGTATCTGGGGTATCTGGAGTCGGAAGTCAGATGACAGAGGACAGAAGTCAGAAGACAGATGAATAGACTGCCAGATCAAGCGATCAATCTGTTTTCTGTTCTCTGTTGACCGACCTCTGACACCTGACTTCTGTTATCTGTAACAGAAACTACCTCATATTATCGGCAATGATACGCAGCCCCTCGAGCGTCAGCGCCGGCTCGACCGCTTCAATTGTCCCGGAAACATCAAATAAAAGCTCGGCCAGGCCACCGGTGGCAATAACTTTCGGATCGGTTCCCATCTCGGCTTTCATTCGCTTGACAATCCCATCCACCAATCCGGCATAGCCAAAAATAATTCCCGATTTTATGCTACCGATGGTGTCTTTACCGATAACGTATTCCGGGGGGGCAAAAATTTCGACCCGCGGCAGCTTGGATGCTTTTCTGAAAAGTGCCTCGGAAGCAATCCCGATCCCCGGGCTGATGGCACCGCCCAGATATTCTCCCTTTTCAGAAATCGCATCAAATGTGGTGGCGGTACCGAAATCAACAACGATTAGACTGGTTTTGTATTTGTGAAAAGCGGCCACGCCGTTGACAATGCGATCTGCGCCAACTTCGGACGGATTTTTTGTGCGGATGGGCATTCCGGCGCAATTCTGGGCATCCACCCACTGGGGTGCATGGCCCAGGTACTTTTGGCAGAAGGCATCCAAGATGGTGACCATGGGCGGCACCACGCAGGAGATATAGGTTCGGTCGACATCTTGCGGATCAATATCGTTGACGGAGAAAAGACTGTTAATCAATACGTTAAATTCATCTTCGGTCGTACTTCGCTCCGTGTGGACGCGCCAGTCTTTAAGCAGCTGGCTGCCGTCATAAACGCCCAAAACCATGTTGGTATTGCCAACGTCGATTACCAGAAGCATAGCCTTCCCCTCTCGTTCAATGTTCAAGCGCCAAAAGTTCAGAGGCCAGTTTTAGGGATCCAAGCGTAACTACTGTTTAATTGGTTCTATTGGTTTAATTGGTTTTATTATAGCCAACCAATTTAACCAATGAAACCAATAAAACAAACATAACGAATCCTTGTACCTTGAACCCGCCAACCCCTGAACCCGGAACCTTCATTTAAGGTTTATCACCGATGATCTTCACCGTAAATAATTTCGGCTCGACAATCACAGGCGATGTTTTCACCGGCAGCGTAATCGTCGCACGCCTGACATAAACGCCGGGGTTTAGATCTTTAAGTTCAACCAGCACCCGTATATCCTTGCCCGGCTGAAGGTTCTCGACAATTTTTTGAGGACCCTTGATTTCAATTGTAATGGTGGACGGAGAAATACTGAAGTTAAAGGGCGTATTATCGCCTTCAACCAGAAGATCCGCAAATCGTCTTGTGATCTCTTTTTCCGCAATGTATATCTCAGCAAGAATAATTCCCGACGAAGCGCAAACTTCAACCCCTGCCCTCAAATCCAGGGCGGTTTCTTTTTTAAAGGATTCCGACCGTCCGCTAACATCAATCGGTTGGGTCAAAACGGCATCAATGGCGCCCAATACCGTTTCAGGCCCGCACAACATTACCGTCGAGGGCTTGGGCAACAAATCGTCGACAAAAAAACTGGCCGCCGGTTTACCGGAAACAGAAATCATAACCGGCACCTGCTTTTTAAGCCGGCCGTCGATCCTTACGGTCAAATAAGCCGGATTGACACGAATAATTTTAACCCCGTCAGGCAGCTGAAACATGTCAGGGTTTATCGGGATCGACTCAACGCCGATGGCAACACTGGATAGATCCAGGCGATATCTTGGTTTATTGAGCGCAAGATCCTCCAGAGCCGTCAACGCCGCCTGTACCCGAACCTCAATCTCTTTAAGCGGGGGTCCGACCAGCATCAAACCTTCCGGCAGTTTATACGGATCAACCGGAATCAGGATGTCGGCCTCATGCGGATCGGCAGCCCGGACCGGCAGACCAAAACACACCAGAACGCCCAGCAAAATCGCCAGACAGAGACCGAAGCGTCTTAAGTCGGAAAAACACTGTCTTTGGTTCTGTTGGATCATAATCACACAACACGTTACATTGGAATGTTGGAATAATGGAATGATGGTCCTGTGGCAAAATCCTATCTCACCCGCTTTCTGCAGACCATATTTCCATGATTCCATCTTTCCATTCCCGGGGCTAATTCGGCAGCCTAGAAACAATTAGGGAATTTCAGTTAGTTGAAGAGATTGCGAAATATTTAACCAGCCTGGGCGGCCTTCATGGCATCCAAAATCCTGATGGTTGCCCGTGTACTGGCAACATCATGCACCCGGACGATGTGCGCACCCCGTAAAACAGCTGCAGCGACTGCGGCCTGTGTGCCGGTTTCAACGATCGGCAAATCCGGAGAAATATCTTCACTTTGCCCATCTTTTAACAAATTCCGAATAAAGGCTTTGCGAGACGGACCAATGAGAATAGGCACCTCCAGTGCGGCAAAGGATTCAAGATGGTTTATCAATAAGAGGTTATGCGCTATCGTCTTCCCGAATCCGATTCCGGGATCAATGATGAGTTTTGATTTTGATATCCCCTGATGCATAGCGCGTCTAATGGCATCTTCCAGGAATTCCCGGATCTCGATAACCACATCATCATAGGCGGGTGATTTCTGCATGGTTTTGGGGTCACCCAGCATATGCATAAGCACCACCGGTGTTTCGAATGCCGCTGCCACTGCCGCCATATCGGGATCAAAGCGCAAGGCGGAAATGTCATTGATAATCGATGCCCCCGCCTCTATGGCCCGTCGCGCAACAGCGGCTTTCATCGTATCAATGGAAATAGGAATGGATAAGCGTTTGGTAAGGTTTTCGATGACCGGAACAACCCGTCGGAGTTCTTCATCTTCAGATACAGGCTCGGAGAAAGGCCGTGTCGATTCACCACCAATATCAAGGATATCGGCACCGTCGGCTGCCAGTTTTTCCCCCTGGGCCACCGCGGCGTCAGGCGTAAAAAAATTACCGCCATCTGAAAAGGAGTCCGGCGTGACGTTGACGATGCCCATAATACACGTCTTGGGCCCGAACTCCATGTCATAACCCGCCCATGAAAGTCGATATGTTTTCAGGGAATCCGGCATATTAGGACTGACCGGCGGCCGTTTCGGTGGTGGCTTCTTGATCTTCGGCGGATTTTGAAGGCAATTCGATGCCGGGTCTTAAGGAATGAATCAATTCATCGAGCTCTTTGCCCATAACGGTTTCATTTTCAAGCAGGACTTCCGCCAATTTATGAAGAATATCCAAATTTTCATTTAAAACGGTTTGGGCGCGTCCATATGAGCTCTTAATCAGTTTGTTGATCTCTTCATCAATTTTTTGGGCCGTGGCTTCGGAGTAATCCCGGTGCTGGGCAATTTCACGACCGAGAAAAACCTGTTCCTCACCTTTGGCATAGGATAGCGGGCCGAGATCATCGCTCATGCCCCAGCTTCTGATCATCTGCTGGGCGAGATCTGTGGCTTGTTTGATATCATTGGCGGCACCGGTGCTGATGCGCTTAAAAACGATTTCCTCTGCCACCCGGCCACCGAATGCGACCGCCAGCTCGCTTTCAAGTTGATCTTTGAATTTAAAATCACGCTCCTCAGGTAAAAACCAGGTGATTCCGGCTGCGCGGCCCCGCGGCACGATGGTAATCTTGTTGACGGGATCGGTTTCGGGCAAAAAACGGGCGACCAGGGCGTGGCCGCCCTCGTGGTAAGCGGTAACTTTGCGGTCTTCTTCTTTGATAACCTTGGACTTGCGTTCAAGCCCCATATAGACTTTATCTTTGGCATCTTCAAAGTCCGCCATGCCGATTTTTTCTTTATCGCGCTTGGCCGCCAGCAAGGCCGCTTCATTCACCAGGTTCTCAAGATCCGCACCCGAAAACCCGGGTGTTCCTTTTGCCAGAATGACCACGTTGACATCATTGTCGATGGGGGATTTTTGCATGTGAACGCGCAATATTTTTTCACGACCGCGGATATCCGGCATCGAGACAACCACCTGCCGATCAAAACGGCCGGGTCGCAACAAGGCCGGATCCAAAACATCGGGCCGGTTCGTCGCCGAAATTAAAATCACCCCTTCATTGGATTCAAACCCGTCCATTTCGACCAGAAGCTGGTTCAGGGTCTGTTCCCTTTCGTCATGTCCGCCGCCGAGTCCGGCACCGCGATGCCGTCCCACAGCATCGATCTCGTCAATAAAAATGATGCAGGGCGCATTCTTTTTGCCCTGGACGAACAGATCCCTTACACGGGAAGCTCCCACACCTACGAACATTTCCACAAAATCCGAGCCGCTGATGCTGAAAAAGGGCACTCCGGCTTCACCCGCAATGGCGCGGGCCAAAAGAGTTTTACCGCAACCCGGCGGCCCGACCAGCAGAACGCCTTTGGGAATGCGCCCGCCCAGGCGGGTAAATTTTTTGGGGTCTCTGAGAAACTCAACAATTTCGATCAATTCTTCTTTGGCCTCATCGATCCCGGCAACGTCTTCAAAAGTCACCCTTTCAGATTGATCCGACATCAAGCGGGCGCGACTTTTACCAAAAGAAAGGGCTTTGCCGCCACCCGCCTGCATCTGGCGCATGAAAAAAATCCAAACCCCGATGAGCACGATCATTGGAAACCAGGAAACCAAAACCGACATATACCAGGGATTTTCAGAGGGCGGCTTGGCGTTGATGACAACGCCTTTTTGTCGAAGGATCTTGATCAGATCGGCGTCTTCCGGGGCGTATACCTTGAAACGGCCTTCGTTGACATCGTTGACATAGAGCTCCTGGCCCTGGATGACGACACTTGAAACACGCTCCTCATCTACCATTGCCAGGAATTGCGTATAACTGATGGAGGTTTCAACCATGTGTTGTTTGCTGAAAAGTTGATAAAGCATGACCATCATCAAAGTGATGACGAGCCATAAGGCCAGATTTTTATAAAATGGATTCAAAGACAATTACCTCCTGCATAAAAATAAATTGAGGATTGTAAATTCAATATTCAGCTCAAATATTATTCTTTAGTATCGTGTATCTTGGCTCAAATATCAAGTATCAATTATGAAACCGGATAGCCCCAACCCACAGGTGTAAAAAGCTAAATTGAAATTAATCATCATAGCGCCTTAAGCAAGCAAAAGTTCAGCCTTGAGTATTCTGCGGGTCTGGGGGCCTATTTTAGCGGAATTGTCCAATCGGTGCCCCGCAACCCAGATGACTCTTTGCTGACTGAGCACAATCGGACATTTGGCTCTCTCGCGTCGGGATACTTTGTGATCAATAAAAAATTTTTTCAATTTCTGGCTTCCGTCCAAACCCAGCGGTGAAAAACGATCACCGGGCCGAAAGCTCCGGATAACGAGCGGAAACCGTATCCGATCCATATCAAAAAAGGCGATTCGATGTCCGCATTGGTCCAAATCAGGCAATTGCGCTTTCGGGATTTCACTAAAACGGATCTGCACCGCGGCCTCTTCAATAAAAATTTTACCCGGCTCCGTTAGCCGGTACTCATAATCGGGCGTCTTCGATAAAAACGAAACGCGGTCCGGCCGTTGCAGGCCAGATTCCTGTCTGGATATGGTCAGAACATTTTCGTCGCGCTGAATTCCAATGCGGTCGGGGAGATCCAGGAAGCCGCAAACCGGTCCCGTTTGAGCCAGGCGGCAAACCGACTCAACATGGGCAAAGGTCATACGCCTCAAGTTTCCCTTGACCCCCGAAATGCCCTTCCGGACCAAGCGCCTTCTAACAGCCAGCGGCTGTTGATTCAGTGCTGCAACGGAAAGACCAAGCTTGTTTTTTTCCTTAGAAACAATTGCCTTTTCATAAATCGGCTGGATTAAATCTTCTATCCATGCCTCTTCGGCGCCCACAATGGCAGTCAGTCTGTTGAGCGAATCGACCAATTTTGGATTATATCCGTTTTCAAGCAAGGGTATCAGCCGGACGCGAATCTTATTGCGATGGAACTTCAGGTCCCAGTTCGAGGAATCCGCAACATAATCCAGTTTTTTGAGCGTAACATAGTCCATAATTTCCGAGCGTCTCAGTTTTATTAGAGGCCGAACAATTTTATTGCCGCGCACCGGCGATATTCCGGATAAGCCCAGCGGTCCGCTGCCGCGCAAAAGATTCATCAAAACCAGTTCGGCGTTATCATCACCATGATGTCCGAGCGCGATTTTGTCATACCCGTATTTGCCAGCAATGGCATCGTAAAAACGATAACGTACCTGTCTGGCCGCGTCTTCAAGGGATAGACGGTGCTGTTTCTGATAACGGGAGACATCTTCCCTGCCGATGTAAAAGGGCAATTCAAGTTGCCCGGCAAGGGATGCCACAAATGCTTCGTCACGATCGGATTCCGTTTCACGGAGACAATGATTCAGATGAGCGACGGCCAGGCGAAGGCAATATTTTGGAGCCAGCTCGAGCAGAATATGGACGAGGGCTACAGAATCGGCACCACCGGATACTGCAACCAGAACGGCGTCTCCGTTTTCAACCATGTGATAGGTTCGAAGCGTACGGTCAACCGCCCGGTGGATCTTTTTTTCAAAATTGGAATCTTCAAGACCGCTGTGTTTTTTTACCATGCAAGCATCATTATTTAAGAGATTTCGACAGCGGATAATATTAGAACCGATCTCAATCCGCTCATCGGCATAACTATTTGGAAACTCCGGATATATTGCTGTTTATCTAAGGCAGCCTCTTTAAAAAGTCAATAAAAAAAGCTGGTTACTGGTGTCTGGCTGCTGGTCTCTCGCCGCCGGTCGCCTGTCTCTGGCTACCGGTCTCTGGCTCTGCCAGCGGCAAGCAGCCAGTAGCGAGAAGCCAATGTTTTTTTTTATTGAAAAATACAGATTATTGAGTATTCTAGGTATGGTTGTGCTAGGCGGGGAGCTAGCGGTGCCCTATTCCCGAAATCCGCTCATGCGGGGCTGAATTCCCTCTGAAGGGTCCTAAACGTAAGGCGTCGTAGCACATTTTGATCGGGCGCCACGCAACAGACGGTCATGAACCTCGTCAGGTCCGGAAGGAAGCAGCGATAAGTGATGCGGTCTGTGTCGTGGATCGATTTCGGTCATATCAATGGGTTACACGCTCTACAATGGATTCGACAGGGGGTGCACAACCATCTTTTCACCTTCAAATTTTATGTCTGCACCCAACTGCCATCGGTCTGAAATCAGGAGGAGTCCCCACCGAAACCCAGATCGAATTAATTGCCAGAAAATCCAAACAATGATAAGCTAATGGGAAAGACAAAAATCTGACGCGTTGGCCAAAAATCATCCCCGATCTTCTTTACCCTGTTTGACGATGAATTCGTCAAACAGTGGTAATCGATTCGTCACTAAAAAAAATCAAAGCTGAAAACTGAAAAAGGCATTAAAAATTCCGGTAAACCCTTGCATTTTTAAGTATAAAACCTTGCTATAACCTTCTTGACATCGTTTCAAAGAGTCTTACCTTTCAGATCATTAAAATGCCACGTCTATAGAAGCGGTTTCAAAATCTCAGATTAGGTTCAAGGGCAAGGCGCTCCGTGAATTTGAAGCGGAGCGTACACGTTAGTACGTGAGCATTTAAATTCGCGGGGCAACGCAGCCATTGGGCCTCAGATGGGGTCTTGAAACCACGTCTAAACAATCCTGGAGAAAAACCAGCATATGTCGAAAAAAAAGAAAATCAAAATCAACGTTGAGCCTGATGAAAGAGCAGAACAGGAAAGGACTGAAAAATCGGCTTCCTCTATGGATGAACATGACACACCTGAAGGTGAAACAGGAGACGATGGCGCTGCCGACGCTAAAAACCCCCTGAAGGAACTGCGAGCCAAGCTTGAATCCAAAGAGGAAGAGGCTAAAGAGACATACGACCGGCTTCTGAGGGTTTCGGCTGATTTTGAGAATTATAAGAAACGATCGACCCGCGAAATGGAGGAATTCAGAAGGTATGCCAATCAATCTTTGCTTAAAGAGATGCTCTCGGTCGTCGATAATTTAGAATTGGCTATTAATTCCTCAAACGACGAAAAAGAAACGGATAAAAATTTAATCGAGGGGCTGAACCTGACCCTCAACGAGATCCTGCGCGTACTTGAAAAATTCAATGTCAAGCCCATAGAGGCGCAGGGCCAGACTTTCGATCCCGCATTCCATGAAGCCGTTATGCGGGAAGAAACCGATGATTTTCCGGAAAAAACCGTGATTAGTGAACTCCAGAAAGGATACCTGATCCATGACCGGCTGCTGCGGCCGGCCATGGTGGTGGTTGCTGTGCCCAAGACAACCCAAAAAGACAAAAAAGCCTGAGAAAACAGATTAACAAACATATAATTTCTTGTGAAAAAATGATTTGGAAAGCTAAGGAGGTAATCGAAAATGGCTAAGGTTATCGGTATTGATCTCGGCACCACAAACTCATGTGTGGCGATTATGGAAGGTGGTGACGCCAAGGTGATCACAAATCCGGAAGGCGGGCGTACGACACCATCAATTGTTGCTATTTCGGATAGTAAAGAGCGTTTAGTGGGCCAGATCGCAAAACGGCAAGCAATCACGAATCCGGAAAATACGGTTTTCGGAGTCAAACGGCTGATCGGCCGCAAGTTTAAATCAAAAGAAGTCCAGAATGACGTTAAGATTCTGCCATACAAGATCGAGGAGGCGTCGAATGGCGATGTCCACATCATTATGAAAGGCAAAAAATACAGCCCGGCGGAAATATCCTCATTTGTGCTGGCCGACATCAAAAATTCAGCCGAGGAATATCTCGGGGAAAAATTGACGGATGCGGTCATCACGGTACCGGCTTATTTTGATGACAGCCAACGCCAGGCGACCAAGGATGCCGGCAAAATCGCCGGTCTCAATGTATTGAGAATTATAAATGAACCTACGGCGGCCTCACTCGCTTACGGCTTAGACAAAAAGGGCGAGGAGAAAATCGCCGTCTTCGATCTGGGTGGCGGTACCTTTGATATCTCCATCCTCGAGATCGGTGAAGGCGTTTTTGAAGTTAAATCCACCAATGGCGATACCCATCTGGGCGGGGAAGATTTCGATTTGCGGCTGATTGATTACCTGGCAGATGAATTTAAAAAGGATCAGGGCATTGATTTGCGAAACGATAAAATGGCCCTGCAGCGGCTCAAAGAAGCGGCCGAAAAAGCCAAAATGGAGCTGTCGACCTCGATGGAAACCGATGTCAACCTGCCCTTTATCACCGCTGACGCCAGCGGCCCCAAACATCTGAACATCAAACTCACCCGGGCTAAACTGGAAGCCCTGGTCGGCGATCTGCTGGACAAGCTGGAAGGGCCCTGCCGGACGGCTTTGAAAGACGCCGCCATGAATCCCAAAGAAATAAATGAGGTGATACTGGTTGGCGGTATGACCCGCATGCCGGCTGTCCAGGAACGCGTTAAGAAAATTTTTGAAAAAGAGCCGCACAAAGGCGTGAATCCCGATGAGGTGGTTGCGCTCGGTGCCGCCATTCAGGGCGGCGTGCTCAAAGGAGATGTCAAAGACGTATTGTTGCTGGACGTGACACCGCTGTCTCTGGGCATCGAAACACTTGGCGGCGTTATGACCCGTCTGATCGAAAAGAACACCACCATACCGACCAAAAAGAGCCAGATATTTTCAACGGCAGCGGACAATCAACCGGCGGTGTCGATTCATGTGCTTCAGGGCGAACGTGAAATGGCGGCCAACAATAAGACACTGGGTCGCTTTGAGCTGGTCGGCATACCGCCTGCACCAAGGGGTGTACCCCAGATCGAGGTCACCTTTGACATCGATGCCAACGGGATTGTCAATGTCTCGGCCAAGGACCAGGCCACCGGCAAGGAGCAATCCATTCAGATAACAGCTTCTTCCGGTCTGTCGCAGGAAGAAATCGACCAGCTGATTAAGGACGCCGAAATGCATGCCGAGGAAGATAAAAAGAAAAAAGATCTGGTCGAAGCCCGCAACTCCGCTGATGCGCTCATTTATCAAAGCGAAAAATCAATCAAGGAACTCGGCGACAAAGTTGATAGCGAAACGAAAACCAGAGTGGAAGAATCGATTGCCGCATTGCGGAAGGCCATTGAAGGAGAGGACGCTGATGAAATCAAACGGGTTAGTGAAGAACTCACCCAGGCCTCCCATAAATTGGCTGAAGCCATGTATCAACAGGCCTCCCAAAATGAACAACAAGCAGGCGCAGGGGCCGAATCCGCCGAGCAGGCCGCCGGTGGTGCCGGTGCCGCAGATGAGGATGTCGTCGATGCCGATTTTGAAGAGGTCAAAGACGAAGATAAAAAGTAAAAGACGTCCGCTTGTTTAAAATAATTCCCGCGGAACCGGAACAGGCTTCCGCGGGATTTTTTTGGATGATGAATTCCCGGCTTCAGTGACCTGCCTTTTCTCCCAAAATGCCGCCGATTTTCTATCGACTGATGCACTGGCCGATACCGGTGAATATACTTCCAAAAAAATATTCGATATCCTTTTTTAAAATTTGAAACGCTCAATTCAGGTCTTGGTGTTTACAACCGGCAAACAATCCATATTATTTAGCAGAAGTCAATTTTATGGAATTGTTCGGAACGAAATGAGGCCATAAAAGAAGGAGGAATGCGCATGGAAGTGAAAAAAATACTCTGGCCGACTGATTTCTCAAGCAGCGCGGAAAAGGCATTGCCGCACGTGACTTCGCTAACTCAAAAATATCAGGCCGAAATTCATGTCCTTTATGTAATCGAGGATATTGCCCACCATGAATCCTGGTACGGTGATTTTGATCGAACCCATGTGGACAAATTAATGGAATGGGTGAATAAATCAGCAACCAAGAGGCTGGAACAGGTATGTGAAAAATATCTGGATGGCTGTCCGTTGTATATCAAACATATTGCTGTGGGCGATCCGGCGCAGGAAATTTTAAAGCTGATCGATAAAGAAAAAGTGGACATGGTCGTCATGGCCAGCCATGGCGAGAAAGGGCATTATCGCTTTGGCAGTGTAACTGAAAAAGTGGTTAAAAACTCTCCGATTCCGGTCACCACCATCCCCATCGAAGCGCGCTAAGCGCGCTTCGAGGTTCAAAGGTTCAGGGTTCAAGGGTTTCATCTGTTTAATTGGTTTAATTGATGAAAGTGTTTTATTGGTTTGCTTGGTTTAATTCGTTGTATTTGTTAAAAAGAACTAGTCGAACCAATTGAACGAATCAAACAAATTGAACAAATTGCTTATCCTTGAAACCTGAACCGACTGAAACTATCCTCCAGAAGTTTGAGGGAAAGCCGTGTTGGCATATAAATATTCCATTTTTTCTTTATGCCTCAACTCTTCGTTGGCCATTTTCAGCAGGATTTCTCGCGGCTCACCATCTACATGCAGGTTGGCCAGCTCCGTATAGAACAGATGAGATCTCTGCTCTCTGTGGGAAGCCACCAGATACACATCCTCGGGTTTCATATCGGCATCTACCTCGGGTTCTTCCAGATACTCTGCAATTTTGTAATCAACAACTTCACTCATCCTTAGGCCTTTGGCCCCGAAATTGCCTTCGCGATAGCTTACCAGAAAAGCCTTATGCTTTTTCTCTTCCCCGGCGATGAATTCCAAAGTCTCCTTCACGCCGGGATCCGCAACTTCAGCATGGATATCCATATAAAAGTCATAGGCCTCTTCTTCCCTTTTGATGGCCATATCAAAAATATCGGAAACTCTTTTGTCCATCACTGCACCTCCTCATTTCATCATTCTAAATATCGGGTATGTATCTTTCATGGCTATTTGCTTCTGGCTATTGGCAACTGGCTGAACCGATTTAATCGACATTTAGAAAAAGCCGGTGACCAGAAGCCAGTTGCAGCGGTCAGAAGCTTGAAGAAAAATTTATAGCATAAAATAGATATGAAAAATAATGCGTCAACAGTCAAAAGCCGGCTTATTGGCCCCTATTGACATACGATTCTTTTAATCGCTTTTCATTTTACGGCAAAATATGATAATTCTATTCTCAAAATTGCACGTTGAAACCACCAATCTTTGCCTGATTGGAACCATCGAGGGACCTGATATGGATAATGATCGCAAACCAAAAGAAGAAACATTTGAAGCCTCGGAAGAAGATTTTCGAAGCCTGTTCGAACATGTCGGCTGCGGGGTTTATATTAGCAGCAAAGAAGGCAAATTACTGACTGCCAACCGGACGCTGGTCGACATGTTGGGCTATGACAGCAAAGCCGAATTTCTGGCCATCGATATGACCCATGATCTTTATCTACGCCCTGAAGATCGACACAAGTTCCAGGAAATGATCGAAAACGAAGGCCGCGTAGTGAATTACGAAGAGGTATATAAACGCAAGGACGGCAGTTTAATTCCGGTTTCGCTTACCAGCCACGTGCGTTATGATTCGGCCGGAAACGTCTTGGGATATGAAGGCATTATTGTTGATCAATCCCAGAGAATCCAGATGGAAAAAAGGCTTAAAGCCTCCGAGGAGGATTTTAAAAATCTTTTTGAAAACATGCCGACCGGGGTTTTCTTCAGCAGCACAGAAGGAAAATTTCTAAACGCCAATCAGGCACTGCTCGATATGCTGGGCTACAAGAGCAAAGCCGAATTCTTGGATATCGATATCACCAAAGACCTGTATGTGAGACCGGAGGATCGTCAAAAATTCAGGGAGATGATTGAACGCGATGGACATGTCATCGACTACGAGGTTGAATTTAAACGCAAAGACGGCAGCACTGTTCCTGTTTTGTTAACCGGCCATGCCCGCTACGATCAGCAAGGAAATGTCATCGGTTATGAAGGTATCAATGTGGATATTTCTCAAAGAAAACTGATGGAAAAACAGCTTAAAGAAGCCTACGATTTTATCAACAAGATCATTCAAAGCTCACCCAACGCTATCATGGCTACCGATACAAAAGGCAATATTCTGATCTGGAATCGAGCGGCGGAAGAAACCCTCGGATATACCGCCGCCAGCGTCATCGGTAAAATGAACATCGACCGGATTTATCCGGAGGGAACGGCCCGTAAGGTTATGCAAATGGTGCGAAGTCCGGAGCATGGCGGGGTCGGCCGGTTGAATGCCTATCCCATGGTGTATGTAAGACAGGACGGTACGGTTGTCGAAGGCAACCTCTCAGCAGCCATAATTTATGACGCCAGCGGAAAGGAAATCGCGAGCGTCGGTTCATTTGTCGATCTCAAGGACCGCCTGGAAATGGAGCGGGCGCTCAGACGAACCCAGGAGCAATTGCTGCAATCCGAAAAACTGGCGGCTATGGGGCGGCTGACATCACAGATTGCACATGAATTGAATAACCCGCTATATGGAATTATGAACACGCTCGAACTGCTCAAGACCGAAATTTCCCCCGATAGCAAGCGTCGCAAGGTTTTGGAAATGGCGCTGTCTGAAACGGTCAGGCTTAGCGACATGTTGCGAAAGATGCTTTCATTTTCCAAGCCCGACCAGCAAGAAAAACAGGCCGTCGACCTCAATCTGGTTGTGGATGAAATTCTGCTTTTGCACGAAAAGCAATTACAGGAAAATGATATTAAAATTAAAACTTCATTTGCCCAGGAGATCCCGCAAATCAACGCCTCAAAAGATCAATTGCGGCAGGTATTTCTGAACCTCGTTGCCAATGCCCGGGATGCCATGCCCAAGGGCGGCACGTTGAGTGTGACAACTGCTGCCGACAATGAAAACGTCAAAATTGAGATTGCCGACACCGGTATCGGTATCAAAGAAGATCATCTTAAAAAGATTTTTGACAGCTTCTTCACGACAAAAGACAGCGTTAAAGGGGTTGGCCTGGGTCTATCGGTATGTTACGGCTTCATTAAGGAGCACGGCGGGGATATCGACGTAAAAAGTGAGGTGGATTCCGGAACCACTTTTACCATAACCTTTCCAATCTTAAGGGAATCCGTTGAAAAAAACGAAGCCCCTACCAAATGATCACGTCTTTACGGTTTTCATTTTACCGAAAAATTCTATAAATTCTGAAATAAATTAAAATTTTATTTTAACAGGTCCATAGCCAAATTTTATATTTTTTATATTTAAATTAGATATTTATAAAAAAATAAAAAAAATGCTTGACAAAATATAAAAATTATATTTATTAAAAAAACTGTAATAACTATAATTACCGTATTTCATATTACCATTATGAAATACGGAATGGCGGCATAAGTGGTTGAAGAAAAACGCGTCGATACCGAAACGTTTTTTGACAGCCACTAAACGGAAAGGAGTGTTTTATGGAAGATGTATTGACTGTTTATAAAGCCAGTCAACTCTGCAATGTGTCGGCCAAAACCATCATCAATTGGATCGAGTCCGGTCATATAAAAGCATACAAAACAGTGGGCGGCCACCGCCGTATCAACCGTTCTGACCTGGAATATTTTATGAAAAAACAAGGCATTCCGATTCCGGACCGGGAAATGGACAGCCTTAAAAAGAAGATCCTGGTGGTCGATGATGACCCCATCATCGTTGAAACTATCGTACAGGCGCTGGAAGAGGACGAATTTGATTACGAGGTTATTTCGGCTTCCGATGGATTTGAAGCCGGCCTGCAAGTCAACCACTTCGCTCCCCATCTGCTGATACTGGATATTATGATGCCGGATATAAAAGGTTATGAAGTTTGCAAAAAAATTAAGGAAAACCCCGACACCGCCAACACAAAGATCATCGTGCTATCCGCCTATCTGGATGAAGACAAATTTAAAAAAATGAAAGCGCATGGCGCGGATGCCTGTTTTTCCAAACCGTTTCCGTTGCCCCAGCTAAAAGAGGAAGTGGCCCGTCTGCTCGAGTTGCGTTAAATGCCTTTAAACCAGCAGACCTGCTGGCAGCCAAGGAGGCACCATGAAACTAAAGGACGCTTTAAGTAAAAAACAATTTGTTGTGACCTCGGAAATCCAGGCGCCCATCGATCAGGAACCGGAAGATCTGGTTCAGAGTCTATCCAAGGTGCGCGGACGCGTTGATGGCGTCTCATTGTCAGAAGTGGAATTCGAAGGGGTCGTCGGAGATACCATAAGAACCTGCAGGCTACTGGATCAAAATCAATTCGAGCCCATTTACCAGACCACCACCCGGGATAAAAATCGCCTGCAGCTGCAAAAGGATCTGGTTGAGGCTCACGAGGCCGGAATTGAAAATCTGCTGGTTTTTACAGAAGATTACCGTATCACCGGCGACAGCTTGCAGGAAATGATGTTTTTCCATGTTGATGCCGGCAAACTGCAATCGGTGCTGCAGCACATAAAGGAAGGACAGACCGTTGAGGGCGACGCCCTGAAGGCCAAAGCCGACTTTCTACTGGGCTCTGGCGTGGAATCCGCCTGGGGTAAAAATGTGCCCGACCTGGAAATGAAGGAAATGGAGGAAATGACCAAACTCGGCACCGGATATTTTCTGACGACTCCGATATTCGATGTCGATCAATTCGCAAAATTTATCAAGCGGGTCGATACTTTTGGCGTACCGGTCATTGCAGAAGTGATGATCCTGCGGACCGCCGGTATGGGAAGCTTCCTCAACCGGCATTTAAAATCCGGATTGGTACCGGAATGGATTATCCAAAAATTGGCCCGAGCCCCTGACAAACACAAAGCCAGCACCGAGATATTTGCGGATATCGTCAAGGCTTTGAAAGACCTCTGTCAGGGGGTTCACATCATCACCATCGGCGGTGAAGAAAAGCTGAAATATTATCTTGATGCTGCAAAACTCAAGTAGACCACACTTTTAATTAAGAGACATCGGTTGTTTGTGATCGAATTGGTATATGAATCGACTCTACAAACCGGATTATTGGAATAGTGGAAGATTGGAATGATGGGCATTAATTGAGAAAATGCCATTTCCAATCGGATTGAAACCCGCTGACCCCATTATTCCATCATTCCATGATTCCAGTATTCCCTTCAGGATTGAAAGGAGTCAGCCGCTTGGAAAATATTGTTTTAACCATCGACGGCAAAAGGATCAGCTGTCCACCCGGAACATCGATATTGGAAGCTGCTTTGCGAAATGGCATTAAAATTCCCCACCTTTGCTATCATCCCGACCTGAAACCCTTTGGCGCCTGCCGGCTGTGCCTGGTGGAAGATGCAAAAACCGGACGATTGATGGCCTCCTGTGTCACGCCGGTTGCCCCGGAAATGAGCATCCAAACCAAGACGCCGCGCATCCTCAACCATCGCCGCAACATCGTGCGCCTGATGATCGCCGAACATCCGGAGTCCTGTATCGTTTGCAGCAAGGGCAACCGCTGCCAGCTGCGCTGGATCGCCGCTCAAATGGGCGTCGGCGAAACGGATCTTTACGCGATGCCCAATTACAAACCCCTGGAGCAGGCTAACCCGTTTATAATCCGAGACCTGAGCAAATGCATCCTGTGCGGCAAATGCATTCGGGCGGACCATGAACTCGTTGGGGTTGGTGCCATCGATTACAACCTGAGGGGTTTTCCCTCCCGCCCGGCAACCGTACATGAACAGGGGCTTGAGGAATCGAGCTGCACGTTCTGCGGCACCTGCGTATCCATGTGCCCTACCGGTGCGCTCTCCGCTAAAAACACCCGGTACGTCGGCAGCCCGGAAAAAGAATCATTTTCGATCTGCGGCTTTTGCGGCGTCGGCTGCAGCCTGGCAATGGGCCAATCGGCCGACAAAATCATCGACGTCAATCCTGCGCATTTACCGGATACCGTCAATAAAGCGACCCTGTGCGTGCGCGGCCATTTCGCCCATGATTTTTTAAATTCAACCGGGCGCCTACTCGCGCCTTTAATGCCCAAAAAAGGCGAAGATCAAAGTACCCGAATGGCACCGGTTTCCTGGGAGGAGGCTCTGGACGCGGTGGCAGAACGGTTGAATCAAATTAAGGCGGAAAACGGCCCGCAGAGCATCGCCTTTATGGGTTCATCCAAGTGCAGCAATGAAGAAAATTATCTTTTTCAAAAGATCGCCCGCGTATTAATCGGCACCAATAATATCGATAACGGCGGATATATCTCCGGACAGTTCCTGGCGACATCTTTGGATCAAAAAACCGGCGGTGGATGTCGCCGAAATCCGCTCGGCGATCTCGAAAAAGCAGAAGCCATACTGGTCCTGGGAGCGGATCCAAACCACTCCCTTCCCGTCGTCAGCTACTATCTTAAACGCGCGGCCAAACAGGGCACACCGCTGATCGTGGTCGACCCGCGCAAAACAGAGCTTGTCAGCTTGGCATCATTGTGGCTGCGCATTAACCCCCGCGCCGATCTGGAACTGCTCAACGCTCTGGCCGCCTTGTTGCATGCCAATAATGCCTACGACGCAGAATTTATTGATCGATACGCAGAGGCATTCAGCATCTTCACTTACGGCCTGTCTTCGCTCGATGTGGATAACGTCAGCCGCATCACCGGCCTGGAGACGCAACGCTTGAAAGCCGCCGTGGAACTTTTAGAAGGAAAACGGATCGCCTTTGTCATCGGTCATGGTGTTTTGCAGCAACAATACAGCCTTCACACCATGGACGCGGTTCTCAATCTGTCATTGATGACCGGGAGTCTGGGAACTGAAGGTGCCGGTATTTATGTCCTTGCCAGAGAAAACAACCAGGCCGGCGCCATGGACATGGGCACGGCACCGAATCTGCTTCCCGGTCGGCTGCTCCTGGAGGAAGATGCCGCCAGAACAACCTGGGAAAAGAATTGGAAAACAAAAATTTCGCCGGATCCGGGCCTCAATATGAGCCGCATCATAGAAGCGGCCGAAAGCGGTCGACTCAAAGCGCTGTACATCATGGGTGAAAACCCGTTGCGGTCCTTGCCGCAACCTGAGCGGGTAAGGGCCGCTCTTGAAAAACTGGAGTTTCTCGTTGTGCAGGATATTCTCAATAACGAAATCATCGAGCTCGCCGATGTGGCTTTGCCTGGGGCTGCCGTCAGTGAAAAAAGCGGCTCTTTTACCAATCTGGAGGGAAGAATCCAGAGTTTTTCATCCGCGGTGCCACCTCCCGGTGAAGCCAAACCTGACTGGGAGATCTTAGATTTACTGTCCATCCGGCTGGGCGCCCCTGAACCCTACGGCGCTTTGGACAAAATCCGTGAAGAGATTCGCAGACTTATTCCCACCTATGCTGAAATGAACGGCAAAGGGCAAAGCTGGGTAAAGCCGTCCAGCCCGATGGCCGTCTTTCATGCAGATGGGGCCAGCGAGATGATATCCTTTGCACCGGTGGTTTCAACCGCAGATGAACCCGGAGACACCGAGTACCCATTTACGGCCATATTGGGATCTTTGCGATACCACCTGGGAAGCGGTACCCGTACCAGTGCTTCCGAGCGCATCAGGGATCTTGATTTAGACGGCGATATTGCCATCGGCATCGAAGCTGTCGCCAAACTGAAATTAAAAGACGGCGATACGGTCAGCATAGAATCCCGCTGGGGGATCATTAAACGAAAAATTGGCCGGAGCAACCGGATTGGCCCCGGCCAGGTATTTGTTCCTCTGGCAGTTAATGCCAATGACGCCATGAACCTTTTCGATTTAACCGACCTGGCCGATCCGAATTCAACCGGCTGGAAGACCTGCGCGGTAAAAATAAAAAAAGCATAATCAATTATGCAAGGTGTTTGCAAACAGAAGTCAGAGGACAGAAAACAGAGGTCAGATAGAGCCGATGCTCGGCGAATTCGCTTTTACCATCTGTCTTCTGTCGTCTGACCTCTGACATCTGAAATCTAGTTGAAATTGGCAGCTTAATTAAACGATCGATTAAATACAAACCGCAAACGAAAAGAAAATTGAGGCAACGGAAATGAAACCACCGGAGATTGATTGGGACAAGATCCACGAAATCATTGAAAAGCACAAAGGTGACAAATGGGGTCTCATACCCCTGCTGCAGGAGGTACAGGAACATACCGGTTATATTCCACCGGAATCGATCGAACCGATCGCCGAGGCCATGAATATGTTTCCGTCTGAAGTTCAAGGGGTGATCACATTTTATGCGGGATTTACCCTGACGCCCAAAGGGAAATACGTTCTGAGGGTCTGCCGCGGCACTGCCTGCCACGTAAAAGGCAGCCGCAGTGTCCTTCGGTTGATGCAAAAAGAGCTGGGACTCAAGGAAGGTGAAACCAGCCCGGACTATCAATTTACACTGGAAACGGTTGCCTGCCTGGGGGCCTGTTTTCTGGCGCCCACCATGATGATCAACCGGGATTATTTCGGTAAACTTTCCCCAACGAAGGTAACCAGCGTTTTAGGGGAATATCAAAAAAAATAAGGGAGAACGTGCCATATGGAGAAGCTTTCATCCATTGGAAAGCTGGAGTGGCTGCGCAACAAGATATTGTCCCGCAAAAAAGAAGGGACCATTGAGGTGCATGTGTGCATGACCGGTTGCCGGGCATACGGTGCCGCCGGGGTGCTGGAGTCTTTAAAAGACGAGATCAAAAGCCAGAAGATGTCGAGCCAGGTGGAAATCCGTGCCACCGGCTGTCACGGCTTTTGCGCCAAGGCGCCGGTGATTGCCATTGAGCCCATGGGCCTTCAATACCAGGAAGTGGAACCGGACGATGCGGCCGAGATCGTTGCCCTTACCTTGAAACGCAGCCAGCTTATCGACCGCCTGGCCTATCGCCCGCCCAAAAGCTTGCAGCCGATATTTTACCGCAACCAGATCCCGTTTTATGCCAAACAGGAGCGCCGGGTGCTGGCCAACTGCGGCCGTATCGATCCGACAAGCATCGAGCATTACATTGCCGCCGGCGGATATCAGGCACTGGTCAAAGCCTTATCGAAGCTTTCACCCGAACAGGTGATCGATGAGGTTCAGGCTGCCAAACTCAGAGGCCGCGGCGGCGCCGGATTCCCCACCGGCCTCAAATGGAAATTCGCCCGCCAGTCCGAAAGTCGGCCCAAGTATACGGTCTGCAATGCGGACGAAGGCGATCCCGGCGCATTTATGGACCGCGCCATTTTAGAAGGCGACCCCCATGCCGTGGTGGAAGGAATGCTGCTCGGCGCCTATGCCATGGGCAGTGAATACGGTTATATCTATGTCCGCGAGGAGTATCCGATTGCGATCGATCATTTAACCCTGGCCATCGATCAGGCCAATGCGCTCGGTCTTCTGGGGGAAAACATTCTGGGCACCGGATTTAACTTCGATCTTTCGCTGCGACTGGGCGCCGGTGCCTTTGTGTGCGGTGAGGAAACTGCCCTGATGGCCTCCATCGAAGGCAAGCGCGGCATGCCCCGGGCCCGGCCGCCTTTTCCGGCGCAGGCCGGCATCGATGCCAAACCCACCAATATCAATAACGTGGAAACCTGGGCCAACGTCCCGCTCATCATCAAAAATGGAGCGGACTGGTATGGCGAAGTCGGTACCGAAGACAGCAAGGGCACCAAGATCTTTTCCCTGGCCGGCAAGGTCAACAATACCGGATTGGTAGAAGTGCCCATCGGATCCACCGTCAAAGACGTCATCTATGATATCGGCGGGGGCATACCCAAAGGCCGCGCCTTTAAAGCGGTTCAGATGGGCGGGCCTGCCGGGGGCTGTGTGCCCCCCCAGTTTTTGAATCTGTCCATAGATTACGATACGGTCCAGCGCATAGGTGCCATCATGGGATCGGGCGGCATGGTGGTTATGGATGAAAACAACTGTATGGTTGAAATCGCGCGATTCTTTTTGAGCTTTACCCAATCGGAATCCTGCGGCAAATGCGCGCCCTGCCGTCTGGGCACCACCCAGCTGCTCGAAATCCTCACCCGCATCACCCGCGGGGAAGGCCGCATGGAGGATATTGACACCATCCGCGAGCTGGGAGAGACCTTGAACGAGGCGTCCCTGTGCGGCCTGGGCCAGGCCTGCTCCAAACCGGCCCTTTCCACTCTGAAATATTTCCTCAGAGAATACGAGGACCATATCAAGGAGCACCGCTGTGCCGGAGCGGTGTGCGATTCGATGGTCATCTCCGCCTGTCAGCATGCCTGTCCGGCGGGCATTGATGTGCCCAACTATGTTGCCGCCATTGCCGAAGGAGATTATGCCAAGTCTGTTGAGATCATCCGGGAGCGCAATCCGTTTCCGGCGGTCTGCGGGCGTATCTGCATTCACCCCTGCGAATATAAATGCCGGCGCGGTGAGCTCGACGAGCCGGTTTCCATTCGGGCTCTCAAACGCGTCGCCTCGGACTGGTATTTTGAAAATATCGGGCCTCAAAGAGAGCCGTTTGAGGTCACCCGCCCCCAAAAAGTGGCCGTGGTTGGCGCCGGCCCGGCCGGCTTAACCTGCGCTTATTTTCTGGCCAAAATGGGTTATCAGACTACGGTTTTCGAAGCCCAGCCCGTAGCGGGCGGTATGCTCGGCATTGCGGTACCCGAATTCAGACTGCCGCGTGAGGTCATCGCAGAGGAAATCCAATATATTCAAAACTGCGGGGTTGAAATCCGATACAATTCACCCATTGACGCCAAGCACACCTTTAACGACCTGCTCGATGAGGGCTTCGGTGCCGTCTTTATTGCCGCCGGCGCCCAGGCCAGCAAACAAATCGGCATTCCCGGCGAAGAGGAGGATCTTGAGGGTATTTACTACGGTCTTGATTTTTTAACCCAGGTCCGCACGGGCAAGAAGGTGCCCCTGAGCGGCAAAACGGCGGTTATTGGCGGCGGCAATGTGGCCGTGGACGTTGCCCGCACGGCTTTAAGAGCCGGGGCGAACGAAGTGCAGATCTATTGCCTGGAGCCCCGTGACGAGATGCCGGCCTGGGAAAAAGACGTGGAAGAGGCCATCGATGAGGGCATCATTATTAATCCCGATCTGTCGCCAGGTAAAATCACCCACGAAGAGGGCCGCGTCACCGGAGTTGAATTCTCGCGCTGCGTCAGTGTATTTGACAAGGAGGGCAGCTTCAATCCCACCTGTGATCTCGACGACACCCGGTTTGTGGATGCCGACAATGTGATCATTTCCATCGGCCAGGCTGCGGACATGTCTTTTCTGGACGCCGACAGCAAACTGGAGCGCGAACTCTGGGGCACGCTGGTGGTGGACACCAATACGCTGGCGACCAATGTGCCGGGCATTTTTGCCGGCGGGGACTTTACCACCGGCCCGACCTTTGTCATCCGTGCCATTGCATCCGGCAGAAGGGCAGCCATCGCCATCGACAAATATTTAGGCGGTGACAAAAGCCGCGTCTACATCCCGGATGAAAAGTCGACCCGGCATACAGCTACGAAGCTGGCGCTTGAAGAAGAAAGCACCGAAGACAAACCCCGGGTCGACGTCAAGTTCGAGGATGCCAAAGAACGGATAAAGGATTTCCGCGAAGTTGAAAAGGGATTAAACGAAGAGGAGGCTTACAGGGAAGCCATCCGCTGCCTCCGATGCGATCTTGAAAAAGAGGAGAATGGGATATGATTCGATCCATAACGCAAAAAAAGCCGGAAGAAGAAATAGAGCGCCTGCTGAAGGGGTTGAACCGCGTTTTCATTATCGGATGCGGAACCTGTGTAACGCTGACGCACACCGGCGGTGAGCCTGAAGTACGTGCCATGAAGAAAGAACTGTCAGAAAAAGGCAAAATGGTCACCGGTCAAACGGTGGTGCCGGTGGCCTGCGACAATTTAACCCGCGAATTTCTGAACGACTTCGGCGAGCAGATCGATCAGGCCAGAGCCCTGCTGATCATGACCTGTGCTTTTGGTGTCCAGACCATTGCCCGACAGTTAAAAAAGATGGTGGTGCCGGCCCTGGATACCCTGTTTATCGGCAAGGAAACAGCCGTGGGCCTGTTTGATGAGATCTGCACCCAGTGCGGCACCTGCATTATCGGTGAAACCGGCGGCATCTGCCCGGTGACAAACTGTCACAAGGGCCTGGTCAACGGCCCCTGCGGTGGAACCAACCACGGCAAGTGCGAAATTGACGTTGCCAAAGACTGTGTGTGGACACTGATATACAACCGCCTCCAGGAACTGGGACGATTGGATTCCATGCGAGTATACCAAAAACCCCGCAATCACCAGGGAGAGCCCAAGCCTGGTAAATTCAAGCTTCCTGAAGCTTGAATTTAGTTAATGGTTATTGGTTGATTGGTTAATTGGTAAAAAGAAGAGATAAATGAATCATAGCAATCTTTTGATAGATCCATAATAGAAAGGGAGTTTGAAATGCCGACCAAATTCAAAGAGGCTCTTGAATCCGGAAAATTTGTGGTCACCAGCGAGGTGGCGCCCCCCAAAGGGACGAACCTTGAAAAATTTGAGCACCACATCGCCCTTTTAAAAGATAAGGTCGACGCCATGAATGTCACCGATCATCAAAGCTCGGTGATGCGATATCCCTCTCTGGGCGGTTGCCTGAAGGTCAAAGAGGGGGGAGGAGAGGTCATTTTACAGATGACCTGCCGGGACCGCAACCGGCTGGCGCTGCAGGCCGATCTTCTGTTTGCATCGTCTATGGGAATTCAAAATCTTCTGTGTTTAACCGGTGACTCGATTATCCTGGGTGATCACAAAAATGCCAAAAGTGTTTTCGACCTGGATTCCAGCCAGCTCCTGGAAACCGTCCGCATTTTAGAACAAGGCAAAGATCTTGGCGGTAACGATCTCGACGGCGCGGTTTCATTCTGTGCCGGCGCAATTGTCACGCCCGAGGCGGACCCGCTAGAACCGCAACTGATCAAATTTGAAAAAAAGATTGAAGCCGGTGCCGAGTTTATTCAGACCCAGGCCGTTTATGACCTGGATCGATTTAAAGAATTCATGGACTATGCCCGACAGTTTAAGGTAAAAATTCTGGCCGGTATCATTCTGCTGACATCTGCCCCGATGGCCCGTTTCATGAATAAAAATATTGCCGGGGTTTTTGTCCCTCAGGATTTGATCGATGAAATGGCATCAGCACCCAAAGGTCAGGCAATAAACAAAGGCATCGAAATTGCCGGCCGCATGATCAAACGCATCCATGATGAGCAGATCTGTGACGGTGTGCATATCATGGCCATCGGCAAAGAAGAATTGGTGCCGGATATTATGGCCGCCGCCGGAATAATTTAGGCCGATTCATCGCTATTTTTTTATCAGGACTATTTCCTAAACAGGAACTCACTAAGATTGGATTTTCAATATCGAATCGCAGAGGTCGTGTCGGCCTCTGTGCCGACCGCCATGGCAGCCACGGAGGGCTGTTCTATTTCGACATTCTGTCCGCCCCCGCCGTATTCTGCGGTTCTTCGGTTTGAAATATTCGCAGTCGAACTTCTTTTTTTAAGCGTTAACGCCTTGTCACGTGTCATTCCAGAAAACAAAACTTCTGAGAAATAAATCCCGAACTCCAAATTTCTAACCAGATCGGCAACCCTCTTTACACTCCTGTCATTTTTTTGCTATTTAGAGCCGGAGAACAAAACCCATACCAATTCAAAGGTGAAATCATGATACCAAAAATACAATTCAGAAAACCGATTATCGTGGCTCTGCTGATGGGCCTGCTGATATTGGCGGGATTGCCCGCCCACCTGTTCGCCCAAAAGGCCCAATCCGCTAACTCTCTGAAGGTTGCGCTGTTGCCGATTTTAGACACCCTGCCCTTCCATGCCGCCCAGGCCAAGGGCTATTTTGACCGGCATGGCGTTACCGTAACGGCCGTTCCGGTGGGCAGCGGCCTGGAAAGAGATCAGCTCATGCAGGCCGGCGCCATTGACGGCATGCTCAACGAAATGGCCACGACGGCCAATTTCAATCGCGAACGGATCCAGGTACAGATTGTCGTATCCGCCCGCAAAGCCTATCCGCATTATCCCTTATTTCGCCTGTTATCCGCACCCGGCAGTGGTTTAAAAACGCCGGCAGATCTGAAAGGGATTCCCATCGGCATATCTAAAAATACCATCATTGAATACGTAACCGACCGCCTGCTGGCTGCCGGTGGTTTGGCGCCGGATCAGATCGTTAAAAAATCCGTTCCGGTCATCCCCGAGCGGTTTCAATTATTGTTGCAGGGACAGTTAAAGGCCGCCACCCTGCCGGATCCGTTGGCCAAAAGCGCTCTGGAAGCCGGCGCCGGGGCTGTGATCGACGATTCCGCTCACCCCCGGTACAGTGTCAGCGTGTTGAGCTTTAGCATTGAGGCCTTAAAGACCAAAGCCGATGCCGTTCGTAAGTTTTTAAAGGGCTGGAATCAGGCTGTACAGGATCTCAACGCCGACCCGGAATCATATCGAAGCCTTTTGCTTCAAAAAATCCGGGTGCCTAAAAACATACAGCAGACATATCGCATTCCATCTTTTCCGCTTCGGGAGGTACCCAGTGCCGACCAATGGGCAGATGTGATGAACTGGATGGTTTCAAAAGGGTTGCTGCAAACCGCGCTTCCTTATAAAGAATCCATCACCACCGACTACCTGCCCTGAGGGAGGAAAAGCACCTGAATTTTGCATCAAAATAGATGATAACCTCGTACTTAAAAGATGATTGCAATCAACGATTTAACTTTTGCCTACAGCGGGCATCCGCCCATTTTTAAAGGGTACAGTTTGCATGTCAGCCGCGGTGAGGCGCTTTCAATCATCGGGCCTTCCGGTTGCGGCAAAACAACCCTCCTGTATTTACTGGCAGGCTTGCGTCACCCGCAATCCGGCACCATCAGCATCGACCAAAAGCCGATTTCCCGGCCGCGACCCCGCAGCGGACTGGTCTTGCAGGATCACGGTCTATTGCCCTGGCAAACCGTAAAGGAAAATGCCCGCCTGGGCCTTACCATCTGGGGATTTTACGGATCAGACGGCCGACACGCCCCTGCTGATGAAAAACTGGTGCCGAGTCAGGCCGATCAACGCGTAGACAACTGGCTCAAAAAATTGGGTATTGATAGCCTTCAAAATGAATACCCGCTGCATCTGTCGCGCGGACAGCGCCAACGAACGGCCATCGCGCGAACGCTGGCGATGCAACCGGATTTACTGTTGTTGGATGAGCCCTTCTCAGCCTTGGATGCCCCCACCCGTGAAGATCTGCAGAACTTCATCATCACTTTACACCATGAATCGGATTTAACCTATGTTATCGTCACGCATGATATTGAAGTCGCCGTCGTCATGGGTAAAAAAATATTGGTATTACAGAAAGGCTGTAATCAGGAAGCCCAAATGATGGACAATGCATGTGCCGGCCTCACCGATGCCCGCAAGCAGGATGAATTCCAACAAACCTGTGAAGATCTACGCAATCTACTGGGATCACTGACATGAGGCGCAGGTTAAACACACAAGCCGCCCTGATCGGCCTGTTGATGTTTTTTGCTATCTGGCAGGTACTGGCCTGGATTATCCGCCGGCCCATCATGCCCTCACCGTTTGAGGTGCTGCCCATATTCGGCGCGTCTTTGTTCGGTAACCTGGGGCTCCACTTTTTAGCCAGCACCGGTCGCGTCCTGTCCGCCATCGGAGTGGCGGTTGTCACCGCGGTTCCGATCGGATTGGGGCTGGGTCAGCTTCCCAAAGTAAATCGCATCGTTGCGCCCCTGATCGCCATTGTGTATCCGATTCCTAAAATTGTTTTTTTGCCCGTCATCTATGTTTTAATGGGCATAACGGATATTTCCAAGATATTTCTGATCGCTTTGATCATTTTTTTTCATATTCTGGTTGTCGTCCGCGATGAGGCGGCCAATCTTCATCCGGAATTGATTCTATCGGTGCGATCGCTGGGTGCCGGCCGACGGGCGCTTTTCAGATATGTTTACTTTCCGGCCTCCCTGCCCGCCGTGCTGACCGCATTGCGCGTATCGGTCGGAACCGCAATCGCGGTGCTGTTTATTGCCGAGCAGTCTTTAACGACCTATGGCCTGGGGTATTATATTGTGGTCGAAACTTATCAGGTGTTGCGATACCCCGAAATGTATGCCGGCATCCTGGCCATGAGTCTCTTGGGTTTGGTGCTCTATTTTGTGATCTACAATCTGGAGCTGAAGGTGAATCGATATCGGACCGAAGAACCAAATTAAACAACAACTAAACACGAACCGCAGAATATCGGAATATGACACCTGGCCTCGGAATCCAAAAAAATTCTGCGGTTGGATATTCCGTGTTCGACATTTAATTTTCTATTTTCTATCCACGTGAACACCAAAGACCTTAACGAAAAATCAAAGATGAACGCCTGGATGCTCGCCACCCGCCCCCGCACGCTACCGGCAGCAATCGCCCCGGTGGTGCTGGGGTCGGCTGTCGCGGTTGCGGACAAAAGTTTTGTGTGGCTTCCGGCGGCGGCGGCTTTGATCGTTGCCCTGCTTTTGCAAATCGGTGTCAATCTGGCAAATGATTATTTCGATTACCTCAAAGGCATCGATACGCACGATCGCCTGGGGCCGCTTCGGGTGACACAGAGCGGGCTGATTCCGTCAAAACAGGTAAAGGCAGCGATTATTCTGACCTTAACCCTGAGTCTCATCCCGGGCATATATCTGATAACAGTGGGCGGCCTACCCGTTTTCATCATCGGATTGGCCTGTATCTGCGCCGCTCTGGCCTATAGCGGCGGCCCTTTTCCCCTGGCTTCCCACGGACTCGGTGATCTATTCGTTTTTATTTTCTTCGGTCTGGTTGCGGTTTGCGGCACCTATTACGTCCAAGCCCTGCATCTGACACCGCTGGTCTGGCTAATGGGTATAATCGAAGGTTTGTTGATCACCGCCATACTGGTGGTGAACAATCTGAGGGATATCCAATCGGATCGTCAGACCGGCAAACGTACCCTGGCGGTCATCATCGGAGATCGCGGTTCGAAACTAGAGTATGTGCTGTTGCTCGGTGGCGCATATGTCATCCCGATAATCCTATGGTTAAGCGGCCGGATGTCAGCCTGGGTGCTGTTCCCGCTTTTCTCCTTGCCGTTGGCTGTATCCCTGATGCGTTTTATCTGGAAAAGTGCGGGCGGTTCGATACTCAATCAGGCACTGGCCAATACGGCCAAATTGGTACTTGTCTACAGTTTGCTTTTATCGACCGGTCTGGTCCTCTCCTTCAGGTAGGTAAAATAGAGGTAATTCTGAGACAGCCCGGGGTTGACAGCGTCTCGCCTACCCGGTGCTTGTGCGCTCCATCGATCGACAGGCAACCACATTAAGATTTTCTTCGCCCATAAGATTGTGGATCAACACCTGACCCAACCTCACCGGTGCCTCAACATCCAGCGCGTGGATTATACGGACGGCCTCGATAACCCGATCTTTTTCGACGGGTTCGGTAACTTTTACGGGAAGGCGCTTTCCTTTGGCACCGGAGATGGCAACGGTCGTGCTCAGGCTACGGCGCGGATCTGTAAATTCCTGTCGGGCGTATTTAGCGCCGCGATTGCACTCGTGGCCCGAAATTTCCGTGATCTTGCCGCCCGTGTGCTGTAATTGCAAGGGGCAGCCGATCGGACAGCCGATACAGATGAATTGCGCGGACTCAGCCATTGGTTTCTCCTTGCGCATCGGGGACGAGATCAATCCGCAGGGTGTCGCCGTGAAACTTTTCCAGAAGATCGGGTTTTATCTTGAACATGATCATTTCGGCGGGCACCACAAAACGCAGTTTCTTCTCGATTAGATTGCCCACCCGTATCCTGCAGGGCTTTAGCGCTTGCTTGCAGCGCATGTAAATCGTGTGCTCCCGTTCGGGGCTGAGCGTATGCGGCAGGCAGTAATGCACGTTGTCGCCCGGTACGAGCCGGATGTTATCCATCGGGCGCAGGATCCCCCTGCTCCATTCGGCCGCAAACTGGCCCGCCAGGACTGACTCCTGCGTTACAAAATCCACCAGATCGTGCACATGTAATACATTTCCGCAGGCGAACACGCCGCGCATGCTGGTCTCCAGGGTGCTCGACACCCTCGGTCCGCCGGTAATCACGTCCAGATGAATCCCCAGACTCTGGGAAAGTTCGTTTTCCGGAATCAGCCCAATCGATAACAGCAGGGTGTCGCAGGTAACATCCCGGGCCCGGCGCATGTCCGGTTTTAAATCCTTGTCCACCGGGGCAACCGTAATCTTCTCAACCCGGTCCCTTCCGTAGATGTAGGCAACCATGGTTGAAAGATGCAGCGGTATACCGAAGTCATCCAGGCACTGGACCACATTGCGGGTCAGCCCGTTTGAATAGGGCATAATCTCAAATACACCGACCACCTCACAACCCTCCAGCGTCAGCCGCCTGGCCATGATGAGCCCGATATCGCCCGAACCCAAAATGGCAACGCGTTTGCCGGGCAAATACCCCTCCAGGTTGACCAGTTTCTGCGCCAGGCCCGCGGTCAAAACTCCCGATGGTCGCGTACCGGGTATACGAATTGATCCGCGCGTGCGCTCCCGGCAACCCATGGATAAGACAACGGACTTGGTGTCCACAGTGAACAGACCGCGTTGTTCATTCATTATGCGCACCTGCTTGGTGCCGTTGGAATCTATCGCAATTCCGGAAACATATGAGTTTGTTGCCAGGTCCACATCATACTGGATTGCTTTTTCAAGAAAACGTTCGGCGTATTCGGGTCCGGTCAGCTCTTCCTTAAAGTAATGCAGCCCGAAACCGGAATGGATGCACTGCAAAAGAATTCCACCGGCTTCAGGCTCACGGTCCAGAATCAAGACCCGCTCCGCACCTGAATCTCTGGCACCCAGTGCCGCGCCCATCCCGCCGGGGCCCCCGCCGACAACGATAACATCATATTTTCCCCCGATCCTGTTCAGCATGGCTATTTGCTCCTTTTGGCCCGCGGGTTCCGCACGGCGGCCATTTCCGTTACCATCCAGGAATCGCCGCCGCGCTTGGTAATTTCGTGAAAAGGTCGTCCCAGTCGCTCGGCCAGCAGGTGCATACAGCGCGTCGTGCAGAAGCCTCCCTGGCAGCGGCCCATGCCCGCGCGGCTGCGGAATTTAATGCCGTCTAAAGTGCGTGCGCCGTGATCGATAGCGCTGTGAATCTCGGCTTCCGTCACCAGCTCACAGCGGCAGACGACTTTGCCAAAAAGCGGATTCTGCGCGATCAGGCGTTCTTGCTCTTTCAGACTTAAATTGGCAAACCGTGATGGTCCGGGTACATACGGTTTGAAATCATCCTTTTCTTCCAGTACCAGCCCAAGGTCTTGAAGCAGGTCGCGCACGTACTCGGCAATTGCCGGTGCGGCGGTAAGTCCCGGAGACTGAATTCCGGCCACATTAATGAATCCATTCACTTTTGTCGGGCCGATGATAAAGTCATCGGTGTCACTGACCGCCCGCAACCCGGCAAATTCGGTGATGGTATCCTGCGCGGTAATGGATGGGCAAATATTTTTTATGGAATTAAACACCTGCTCCGATCCCTCGTAGGTGGTCGAAACATCGTAACGGTCCGCTGTCTCCTGGGCGGTGGGGCCGACCATAATGGTTCCGTTGAAAGTGGGGATGATCAAGATGCCCTTGGTATGCTTACGCGGGACGGGAAAAATCAACCGCCTGACCAAACCCTGGAGCCTTTTGTCCAGCATGTACTCCTCGCCCTTGCGCGGCTGGATCGCAAAATCACGCAGCCCTACAAGCTGCGCTATCTTATCCGCAAAAAGGCCCGCACAGTTGACGATAATACGGGCTGCAATTTTACGGTCGGGCGTATTTAATACGAAGCCGCCGTCTTTGGCTTTAATTTTAATGACAGGGCTTTGAACCATCAGCTCGACACCATTTTCCATGGCGTTCTCGATGAGGGCAAAGGCGAATTCATAGGGATTAATCACCCCGGCTGAAGGGGCATATAAGGCCGCTACGAGTCGATGCGATAAATTGGGCTCTTCACGCTGCAGCCGGTTTTGGTCCCAGATTTCCAGACCGGGAACGCCCTTTTTGTGGCCGTTCCTTTTTAAACGCTCCAGCACCGGGATTTCCATTTCGTCCTGGGCTACAACGAGTTCGCCAATACGACTAAAACCGAAATTAAGCTCGCTGTGTAGCTGATCGTAAAGTTCGTTTCCGCGAACGACAAGTTTTCCCTTTAGCGTTTCCGGCGAGCTGTGGTGCCCGGCATGAATAATCCCGCTGTTGGTTTTGGTGGTGCCGAATCCGACTTCAGCGCACTGTTCAACGACGGCAGTGGAAAGACGGTAACGCGACAGTTCGCGCGCAATCGAGCAGCCGATCACCCCGCCGCCGATGATGGCAACATCATACATACACTCTCCTTTTTACGATAAACGCTTCTGATTCGACTTGGATTCTTTAACGAGCTACCGAGATAAGGCGGGTAAAGATGCACCTATGTGAATGATAGCGTATAATTTAAATCAGGTCAAAATGATACGTTAATCGGTATTTTGAAACAGGTAATTCTGGAGGATACAAAAAGTTCCTTAAAGTCTCGGCTCTGGGATACTGGAGTGATGGAGTGTTGGAGTGCTGCAAAAAAGACATCAGTCCTTTCGCCATTGCTCCAGTACGCCAATCCTTCGAAATGATTAAAACCTCCCTCGATGGATTACATTCTTTTGGTTATGGTTCCGTTTTTTTATACCAATCCCTGGTCCAGCATGGCATTGACAACACGCACGAAACCCGCGCTGTTGGCGCCCACCAGATAGTTGCCCGGCATGTCGTATCGCGCCGCCACATCCAGGCAGTTTTGATGGATGTTCTGCATGATGGTCTTCAGGCGGCTGTCGACCTCCTCGGCCGACCAGTTCAAAAGCATTCGGTTCTGGGCCATTTCTAACCCGGAGACAGCCACACCGCCTGCATTGGCGGCCTTGCCCGGTGCATAGAGAATCTTTTTATCCGCAAAGATTTTGACGGCCTCCGGCGATGACGGCATGTCGGCACCTTCGCAGATCAATTTGATGCCGTTGTTGAGCAGATTGTAGGCATCATTTTCCGAGATTTCATTTTCCACGGCACAGGGAAATGCACAATCGGCCCTTTGATTCCACAAAGGATTGGATTCCAGGCTGGTGTCGGCCTCGGTGTAAAGCGCTTCAGAATATTTATCGATATATTCTTTGATCCTTCCCCGTTTGATATTTTTCAAGCGCTTGACAAAATCCAGCTTGGATTGATCGATACCTTCCGGATCATAAATGTAGCCGGACGAATCCGAGAGGGTCAGAACTTTGCCGCCCAGCTCGATCAGTTTTTGAGCCGTGTGTTGCGCCACGTTTCCCGACCCGGAGACCAGACAGGTTTTGCCCTCCAGGGTATCATTGCGGGCGGCGAGCATCTCGGCTGCAAAATAGACCACACCGTAGCCTGCTGCTTCGGGACGAATATAACTTCCGCCCCACTGCAGCCCTTTGCCGGTCAGAACACCGCTAAATTCATTGCGTTGCTTTTTATACATGCCAAAGAGATACCCGATTTCTCTGGCCCCCACACCCAGACCGCCATCGGGAATATCCGTATCCTGGCCGATGTGGTGGGACAGTTCGCTCATAAAACTCTGACAGAAGCGCATGATCTCGTCATCCGATTTACCTTTGGGTTCAAAATCCGACCCCCCCTGGGCCCCGCCCATGGGCAGGGTTGTCAGGGCGTTTTTAAACGTTTGCTCAAAGGCCAAAAATTTTAAAATGCCAAGATTCACCGAAGGATGAAATCTAAGGGCTCCCTTGAAGGGCCCCAGCGCACTGTTCATTTCTACCTGGTACCCGCGATTTACGCGCACATAGCCTTCATCATCCATCCAGGGCACCCGAAACAGGATCATGCGCTCGGGTTCGGTGATTCGCTCGATAACACCCAGCTTACGATATTCAGGGTGGCGGTCTAAAACCGGCTTGATGGTTTCAATGAACTCCTGAACCGCCTGGTGAAATTCTTTCTCCCCCGGGTCTTTTGCCAAGATCCGCTTCAAAGTCGTATCTGCCATCTTTTACCTCCTTCATTGGGGCACTGAGCCATATGTGGTTTATAAACCACTTCTAAATACAACCAGTTTCAACATGTTAAGCATCGATGATCTCTAAAGCTTCCTGCCGATACGCATCCATAACATACTTCGTGCCGGTGATTTTGGCACATTCTTCCGTCAGGGAGAATAGATCGTCCCGGCTGATATAGCGCACTTCCCAGTTGCGCGATCCGGCCATGAGTTGCTGAAGTCCCACTTTGATTTTATCCGCCACATTGTAAAGCCCCACAGCGCCCAAAGGTATGTTTTCTATCTCTGACCCGTATTTGGCCTTTAGAACCTCATAGTTCATAAAGATTTCTTCTTTGGTAAATCCATATTTCGATACGGTCGACGGCAGACCCCCACCTTCGTCTCGCAGCCATTTTTCGGTATTTTTGCCGACCATACCCGGAATCATCAACGCCCGGCCCATGCAAACCGCTTTGCAATACGGCGCACCCAGGGCCAGGGCTTTGAAAACATGGTCTTCAGAGGAAAAGCCGCCGGCAAACGCAAGATCCGGAACGCGCCGGCCGCTTTGCGCCAGCCGCTCGCTTAGCTCATAGGCCATCGAATGAAGGTAAATCGCCGGAATGCCCCATTCGGTCATCATCCGCCAGGGACTCATTCCGGTACCACCGGGAGCCCCGTCAATGGTCAGCAAATCGATATCGGCATCGCTGGACCAACGGATGGCCATGGCCAGTTCTCTCATCGGATAGGCGCCGGTCTTGAGGGTAATGCGTTTGGCGCCCAGTTTGCGTAAGCGTTCCACCTCCTTCATGAAGCCTTCCTGATCCACGAAACCGAGGCGCGAATGCCGCTCAAATTGTTTCAGAGGTCCGGCCTTAAAAGAGGCCTGATGCGCGGGGTCTTCCGGATCAGGCGTTACGATGTAGCCCCGTTTTTTTAATTCAATTGCGCGCTCAAGGGAGTTCACCTTGATTTCGCCTCCGATACATTTGGCGCCCTGGCCCCACTTTAATTCGATGGTTTCAACCCCATGCTTTTCAATGACGTACTCGGCCACGCCATTACGGGTATCCTCCACATTCAATTGAACCAGTATATCGCCATAGCCTTCGTGGTAGCGGCGATATTGCTCGATGCGGCGATCCATCTCCGGTGAGCTTTTGATCAGACCGCTGTCGCCAAATTCCAATCTGGGATCGATCCCGCAGACATTTTCGCCGCACACCAGGCTGATCCCGCTGATGGCAGCCCCTATAGCGAAGTGATTCCAGTTTATACGCGCAATGTCCGTGCTGCCGAGGGCACCCGTGAATATCGGCACTTTCATTTTGACCTTATCTTTAACACCGTATTCGGTTTCGGTATTGACGTTTGGAAAGGTGGCCTTATCGGGATCGGCTTCAATCCCCTTGGCACCAAGGGCATACCCCATAATATTTAAATGCGAATAATCCACCGGGTAATCTTTGTCCGCACCGGCGGTGACGCTGCCGAAGGGCTGCGGGTAAAGAAGCTCCCGCCCCCGGAAAGTGGCTTTGAACAGGTCGCAATTACCTTTGCAACCATCTACACATCTGCTACAGATACCGGATTGGGGTGCGACGTCGCGAGATCTGTTTTTCGTTTGAAGCGCTTCGTTTGCATTGGATCGATTGAGATTCATCTTTTCACTCCTTGTCTGAAATAGTCCAGGATTAATAAATCCGTCTCACGCTGATCGATTACGGGCCGTTTTTAAACCGATTTGCCGGAATAGAAGCGGGTTCCACTGAATGGTTTAAAGCGTAGACGGGCATTTGCCTTTCAGGGGTGTACCGTCGAAAATTCAAGCCACCCGCCAGGCGGGTGGCCATAGACTCCCATCGCTGAATAATTACAAAATTGTAACGTATTCTTAAATATAATTTCCGGATAAAAATCAAGCTTAATTTTCAATTCATTGGTGTCTTCCAGAGTTCAATAGAAACCGCCGCTTCCTGCACACAGGAGGGGATCTTAGATAACAACTGAATGTCTTTTATGTCGAAATGGAGTCTAAGACGATGAGAAAATAAAGTGTGGCCCAAAATATGCTTCCGCAAAAATTATAGTTTCTGCGAAAACATTTTGGTAAGATCAAAGCGGTTGATCGGGAAACGCCAGCGCGGCTATTCCGGATGAGGCTGTAAACGACTGCGCATGTGCGCTATGATCTGCTCAAGGTTTTCGGTTGTTTTCGATTGAATGTTTGCTGAGGGCATCTGTTCATTAGAGAGTCTGAGCTGCAAATACTTAATCGCATTTGATGCGGAAATCCCATTCTCGAAACGGCAATTCATGGTTGGTCTCCCCCTAAAATTTGTGTTCCGAATTGAGTTCTTTATTTCTGGACAGATGCTAAACCAATTAATCAAGGATTGCTTTTCAGCAAGGTAACGAATTGTAACAATGTGTAACACCCTTGGCCTTCTATATTCGCTTAACGGTGTGTCGGCAGGTTTTTGGGGGAAACCAGCAAGGCCAATAATTTAGATGTGTATTTTCCGATAGATACCCTGCGGGGTGACGATCTCCTCTCCTCTAAGTATCTTGGAAAGTATGGGTGTAAGCGGATTGTAGGTATCCACCAATTTTTTCATGACAATTTTCTCGGAAACCTTCTTCCACTTGGTTTCTCCAAAATGCTTGAATTCATAACATCGTAAAATTGACGCCATTACATCGTCCCTGTCTACTGCAAAACAATAAGGTTGTGGTTTGCCGTTTCCCGTTGACGGGTCTGCTCAAAAACCGTTAGGCAGCCTCATCATTGTCAAAAGAAAATAAACCTGAATGATTAGAAAATATTAAATTAATATTGGATTTTTGTGTCCGGGGGGGATATTTTTGGGGTCCAAAGTAAATTTACTATATAATGCTTCAGCTTATTTGGCAACAATTAAGATAAGACCACGCATTTTTGCGGATCCAGCCACACGTAAAGTTCCTGTCCCTCTTCTTGCGGCAGGTGATGCGCAACCTGCACCCGGATCATGGTGTCATCGACGCTGATAAAAAAGAATAAAAAGTTACCCAGATAGGCCTTGTGGACGATCTTGCCCTTGAAGACGTTTTCGGTAGCCTGCGGCGGTTCGGCGAATATCTCGACATCCTCGGGCCGTATGGATGCGTACACTTTTGCGCCGGGTGTTGCGGTCGTGCTGTCCGTTGTCGAACACACCATCTTGTCGCTGAATTCGGTCCGTACCGAAACCGCATTCCGGTCCTCCAGAACCTCGACGACCTCGCCGGACATAAAGTTCATGGTGCCGATGAAATCGGCCACAAAACGATTGGCGGGTTTTTTATATATTTCCTGGGGATTGCCGATTTGCACCACGTTGCCCGAATCCATCACGGCGATTCGATCCGAGATCACCATGGCTTCGGCCTGGTCGTGGGTAACGTAAACCGATGTGATACCCATGCGACGAACCAGGCTTTTGATTTCAAATCTCAATTCTTCTCGGAGCTTGGCATCCAGGTTGCTCAGGGGTTCATCCAATAGCAGTACTTTGGGATTGGTGACCAGCGCCCGTGCAAGCGCCACCCGTTGCTGCTGTCCGCCGCTCAATTGGGCCGGGTACCGGTCTTCCAGACCGGCCAGACCCACCAGCTCCAGTACCTGCTTGGCCCGCTCCCGGATCTTTGGCTTGGGTATCTTCTGAATCTTCAAGCCGTAAACAATGTTACTGAATACCTTCATATGCGGCCAGACGGCATAGTTTTGGAACACCATGCCGATGCCTCTTTTTGACGGCTGGACGAATCCCTGTGAAAGCATCGGCTGGCCGTCAATAATAATGTCGCCCTCTTCCGGTTTCTCCAGCCCGGCGATGCAACGCAGGGTGGTTGTTTTACCGCACCCGCTGGGACCCAGCAGCGTCAGCATTTCCCCTTTATTGACTTCAAGCTGAATGCGATTAATCGCCACAACATCCTTAAAGCGCTTGAACAGGTTTTGGATCTCGATAAAGGCCATCGTTTTCACTCCCGAAGATTTGTTTCAAAGTTCCGTCAGTCGCGATTCAGCTGTTAGGCAGCTGGCATCTGTATTATCTGTTTAATTGGTTTGATTGGTTTAATTTGTTCAATTGGTTCGGTTTAAGCCAGCCAATTTAACCAATGAAACAAATAAAACGAATCTAAAAAGTTCAAATTTGGAGGCTAAGTGGGGCCGGCCCCTGTGCCGGCCTGCGACGGCGGCCACGGCGGCCGCCCTACCTAACTTCTGCTCTCTGACATCTGTTCTCTGTCTTCTGAAACCTGAACTTCATTTCTCGCCCGCCCCCCAGGCGGCTTTGAGAACACCCCCGCCGATTCTCGATATGATCAGCAGCAGGATGAAGGTGATCACAATCATCAAAAAAGCCATGGCGGCGGCGATGCCGAACTCCATGCCGCGATGCCAGTTCAAATAGATTCCGATGGGCAGGGTTTCCCATCCGCCGCGATAAAGGAATATCGCGGTGGAGATCTCCTGGAACGCCATGATAAAAAACATCACCACGCCCACCAGCACTCCTTTGAGCAGCAACGGCAATGATATATTGAAAAAAGTTCTGATTTTGCTGGCGCCCGATACTTCGGATGCTTCCTCGAGCGAAGGATCCAGCTGCAGGTAGGAGGAATGCGCCATGCGCAAAAAATACGGCAGCCGTCGTGTAAACAGGGCTAACGGCATGATGATCCAGTACGTGGCCAGGGGTATGCGGTTCCAAAATGCCAGGAGATACGCCACGCCGATGGCGATACCCGGGAACGCCAGCATCAGCGTGATCACAAAGTCGAGTGCATCTCGGCCCGCAACCCGGGTGCGCACGATGATATAGGCGGCCGGAAGCCCAAAGGCGATCCCGAAAATCAGAGCGATTCCGCTGAAGAGAAAAGAGTTTTTAATCAGACCCGGGCTTTCCAGCAGGATGAGCTTGAAATTTTCCAGCGTCCAATACGATGGAAATATCTCAAAGGTCCATCTTCTGGAAAAAGCGGCCAGCCCCAGCACGATCGGAATCAGCAGAACGAGGATGGCGATAAAAATCATGTATAAATACGCGCCTGATTTCAGCAGCGGACTCGGCTCGATCACCCGGCCTTCAGAGGTTGTCCCCTTCGAAAGACCCGTATACTTTTTTTTCTCGACCCACCACCGTGCGAGTAAGAAGAGACCAATGCAAACAATGGCAGAAACGACTACGGCCACAATTCCCATGTATTTGCGGTGCATATCGGTAAAGTGATAGGCGATGTTGATGTACGAAACCGACGGCAGATAGTCCACCTGCCCCAGAATCAAGGGCGTGAGCCAATCGGTAAAGGGCCACAGAAATACGAGCACGGCGCCCGCCATATAACTCGGTGTGCAGAGCGGCAGCGTAACGGTGATGAATCTCCGAAAACCGCTGGCGCCCTCCACCTCGGCGGCTTCTTCAAAGGAGGGGTCGATGTTGGTGAAACCGGCCGAAAGACCGAGCACGATAAACGGCAGCATGTGCAGAGCTTGTATAAACACCAGCCCGTGGCGCCCGTAAATGAAATTGATGGGTTTCTCGATCAACCCCGTGTCCATCAAAATCAGATTCAGCGTTCCATATTTACCGAAAAAAATGATGAATGCAAATACACCGGCGAAAGCGGGCAAAACAATCGGCAAAAGGATCAGGGCGGTAAAAATGGTCTTGCCCCGGTGGCGGTATCTGGCCAGAATATACGCCAGAGGCACTCCGAATATGGTGGTCGTAATGAGCACCAGCGTGCTCAGAAGCAATGTGTTTCCAAAGGTTTTGAGATAATAGGTGTCTTTGAAAAATTCCAGGTAATTTTGGATGCCCCAGGTGTCGGTACCGGAAATTTTGAAGCTTTCCAGCACAACAATTGAAAGCGGATAAATCACGAAAAAGGCAATGATCAGCCACAGGAGCGCTGCCAGAGAGATATTGCCGCGCGACATATCAGATCCTTTGCATTATAAAAACATTTTGGACTATCTCGCCCCTAAGGACGAGGATAAATGTTGCAAGACTGCTTCTTTGTTAAATTGTGGGAGCGGCTTCCAGCCGCGATCAAAGCTACTGTAATAGAAAATCTATCGCGGCTGGAAGCCGCTCCCACAGAAAAAGCTACTCACAAAAAAATGAACCGATAGGCTAACCACATTGGTTTAACTCCTCCCCCACAAAAAGGGGGAGGAGCTAATTTGTAAGCCGAATTGAGCAGTTCGGCGTTGAAACACAGAAAATCAAACTTACCTTTAGGGTGAGACCAGCAGAGCGCGGGCCTTTGATGCGGCCAGGCGGGCGGCGGCATAATTGCCGTCCACCTCAAAGAGCCCTCGGGCTTCTTTTATTTTGGCATCCGCTTTGGCCACATCCATCTTCGCCGCTTTGGCGGCGTCAATTTCGCCCTCAACCTCTTCGATCAAGTACAGACTGCTTTTCAACTCGCCCCACTTGCGAAATATCTCATACTCGTATTTCTTATTGACATCGTCCCATCTTTTGGTCGCCAGATCCAGGTCGTATTCGATGAACTCGACGTTCAGGTCCCAGAACGAATCAACGCCCAGCGCCTTCTTCGCGTGCGAGGCCATTTCAACACCTTCTTTCTCCAACACCGAGAAATTAATGTCCGTCCTACCTGGGAAGTACCGGCCCTCCAGCACGTATTTTTGTCCTTCCATGCTAAACAGCCAGTCCAGAAATATTTTGCCGATGGCCTCGTTGGGCGCGCCTTTCAGCAGCGCTACGGCTTCCGGAGCCAGGACCGTTTTTTCCGGAAGTAAATCGCGTACGGGAAAGCCGTCTTTGCGCGCTGCCATCGCATTCATTTGCGGCTGAGCGACCCCTATAGGTGCCTCGCCACGGGCGACGAGTTGGGTCGTGTCGGTACTCCCAGTGGAAAAACGCGCCAGCTGAGCAGCCAATAATCGGAGATATTTCCAGGCTTCCTGTTCGCCAAAGGCCTGTAGGTGGATCTCGACCGTTTCATGCATGGTACCGGAGGCATACGGCAGGGTATGGACGATGTTGCCCCTGTAAATAGGGTTGAGCAGATCATTCCAAGTTTTTGGCGGCGGCAGCCGCAGCCTTTTTAAAACCTTTTCGTTGTAAAGATTGGTGTTGATCCAGGGCGCAAAGCAGGTCCATAAATCACCCTCATCTTTTACCTTCATGCCGTGCCATCCGGCGGGAATCTTATCCCAGTTCTTTGGCCGGTATGGGACGATCAGCCCTTCTTGCTTTAAGACTTCATGCGCCGGTGCGCCGGCACCCAGAAAGATATCGGCATCCGGTTTGCCGCCCCAGGCTCTGATTTTATCCACGCAGACCGGCCACCCTCCCGGCCGTACGAACGTGATTTCCACGTCCTTGTTATAGGTCTTCTTGTAATATTCCTTGAAACCTTTGGTCAGACTGGCAGATAATTCCTTGTAAACCGGGCCGACCCAGCCGATTTTGTCTGCGGCCTGCGCTTCCAGCGGCAAAGTTGGCAGAAGCAACAACGCCGTTAGAAGAACAGCGAAGAATGTTGTGGCCAAGATTCTCTTTCTCATTTTGTCCTCCTTTTGGTGACATGTTTACATTTGAAAAATAAAAATCTCTTTATCCTCAACCACCTCCTACTGTGAACGTGTCTTACGGAATTTTTTTTAGAGCACACTGCTACCAGCCGCTTCTTGCTATCACCTCCCTTCATCCTTTTTTTAGCGGTTAAGATGAACGCATAAATTACGATGGCATGAAATAAGCTTAAACCAGTTTAAATATCATCTGGTTATGAAAAAGTGTGCGGACATTAATGAAACGATAATTCTGATATTTGATTATAAAATTTTATAAAATCAATCGCGAATCATTCCCGCGACTTTTCTAAAAGCACGCAAACTTATTTTACAAAGGCAAAAGAGAAGGCTTCTTGAACAATTAGGTAAGTAATGAAAATACAGAGCTGAGTCAAGAATGAAATTCGGTCAGGGGATAAACGTCAGGGACTAAAAGATATCATTTCAAGACGAGCTCCGGCGAATATCATATTCTTAGGATTGTGTGATCGCCGAAAACAGAAAGGCAGGGGGGCAAAGTGCCCCCCCTTTGATGCGGTTGTTGGTTAAATTGCGGGATTAATCCCTGCAGCTGCCGGGCCCATAGCCGCCGCCGTACATTCCCCGTCCCATTCCCCGGGGACCGTAGCCTCTGCCCATGTATCCGGAGCGGGGGAATTCCTTTCTCATCTTAATTTGATGATCAAGGCGTTTTTGATCCAGCTGGCCTTCAAGGTTAGAGATTTCCGTCTGTAATCCGGCGGCTTTTTTGGCATCCGGTTCGGATTTGGCCAGCTCGCTTCTTAACTCGAGCTCCTTTTGATAAAGTTGTTCCCTGAGCTCACTGGTTGCCTCAAAAAAAGCCTGACGCTCTTTGTCCAGCCTGGCAAGGTCCTCATCGCTCAAGTCACTCCGATATCCCGGACCGCCATAACCGCGGGGTCCGTCCCCCCAGCCGCGCTGCATTCCATAGCCCGGGCCCATGTGATACCCGTAACCCATGTGTCCTCGGCCCCAGCCGGCGAAGGAAGTAACGGCGATCCCCAGGACTGCCACGATTGCCAATACCATCAATATCTTACCTGTTTTGTTAAAACTCATTTTCCTACCTCCGTTCGTGTATTCAAAATTTCATGAGAAATTTTGAATTGTTATTTGTTGTTGGTTATCAGTTATTGGGTTGATGATTCAGGCATTAATTTTGCCATAGTTATATGGCAAGTCGCGTGCCATATGCGCAGAGCAGAAATATGATTTTATATAAGCATCTGATTTTAAATAAATAATTTTTGCAATCGAATTACTGCTTGCGGTAAAAAATCATAATTGCCGGTTGAATTTAGCAAAATAATGGATACTATGTATCCAGTTACGAATGAGATATTGGGTATTTTATATACAATAAAAAGTCGTCAGACTTTTTAATTTTCCGGTTAACCTGAAAGCGGGTAAGGTAAAAAAGCATCAAATCGTTGAATTAACCGGTAAATACCCTAAGAAACAATAAACTGGGAGGTCAACCGGAAACTGGCATCTGTTTTGCTCTCTAAGAACTGGTTATGTTTCTCAAATCAAAAAATAAAAAATTCTGGACCGGAGTTCCGCCCTGGGTATTAATCGGGTCTGCGGCCGTCTTGCTGCCGATTTTTGTTTTTATTACCGTTGCGAACATCAATCGCCAGAAAGAAAAAAGCATCCATCTGCTGCTGGAAAAAGGAGCGGCCCTGATCCGGTCCTTTGAAGCCGGCACCCGAACGGGAATGATGGGCAGACAATGGGGCCGACTTCAGCTGCAACAGCTCCTTGCGGAAACCGCCCAGCAACCTGATATCGTCCACCTTCTGGTGGCCGATGAAACCGGAAAAGCGCTCGCCCACAGCAATCCCGACCAGATCGGTGCCGGCCACGCAACCGAATTGGATCTTAAAAAAATAGCCCAAATTAAAACGCTACAGTGGCGCCAGGTCACTCTAGCCGATGGTAAAAACGTATTTGAAGTCTATCGGAAATTCATCCCTTCCGGTCCGCCCGGCAGGAGGGGGATGATGCAGCGCCACATGGGGATGATGGGCCGCCGACCGCAACCGCACCGGCAGAACAATGAAACTGACTTCGACTCCCCTCAGATCATTTTTGTGGGGCTCGACATGAATCCCGTTTTAGAGGCCCAGAGTGCAGATGTGCGACATGCCGTCATCATGGGCGCCATCCTGCTGCTGGTCGGATTTGCCGGGTTCACGCTGCTGTTTCTGCTTCAAAGTTATCGTGCCACGCGGGCTTCGCTTTCCAGGATAAAAGCATTTTCCGATAATGTTGTGGAGAATGTGCCCATCGGCTTATTGGCGCTGGACAGTCAGGGCAAAATTGCAGCCTTCAACAACGGTGCTGAGTCCATCCTGCGGCTTTCCGCTGCGGATGTCATCGGACAGGAAGCAGGACGGATAATTCCTTCTGAACTGATAGATGAAATCAATCATTCTAAAAGCCATGGCGACGTGATTGAAAAGGAAATCGAGTGCAAAACCGCTGAAGGGAAAAGGGTTCCTCTGGAAATTGCGGCCAGCAGTCTTAAAGATGAAGCGGGCGTTTTTCTGGGCAATGTTCTGTTGTTTAAAGACTTAACCGAAGTGCAGGCACTCAGAAGAGAAGTTGCCAGAAGCCAGCGTCTGGCATCGGTGGGCCGGTTGGCCGCCGGGGTGGCCCACGAAATTCGCAACCCCTTGAGCTCCATCAAAGGATTTGCGACCTATTTTAAAGAAAGATATCCTGACAGACCGGGGGATCAACAGACCGCCGACATCATGATCCAGGAAGTCGATCGCATCAACCGGGTCGTCGGACAGCTTCTTGAATTTGCCAGACCCATCACCGTAAAAAAACAACGGATATCGCTGCCGGCCCTGCTCAAAGACTCCATCAAGCTGATCGAGGACCGGGCAGCAACGCAAGGCATTTCAGTCCAAACCCATTTTGAAGCCGCCCCGGATAAGGCCTGGGGCGATCCGGACCGTATCAATCAGATCCTTTTAAATTTGTATCTGAATGCAATTGACGCCATGGAAAGCGGCGGCGAGTTAAACGTGACGCTCTTATCGGATGAGGAAAACAGCGAAATCCTTATCAGGATTTCAGATACGGGTTGTGGGATCAACCCGGATCATCTTCCCAAAATATTTGACCCCTACTTTACCACAAAATCGACCGGTACCGGTTTGGGGTTGGCGATCGCGCACAATATTGTCGAAGCATTGGACGGCAATATAACCGTGGAAAGCTATCCGGAAAAGGGAACCATTTTTACGGTTTCTTTGCCAAATTCAAAGGAAAGTAAAAATCATGACTGAAACAAAAACGGTTCTGGTGGTCGACGACGACCACGCCCACCGAACCATGCTCAAAACGCTTATCAGTGGATGGGGCTATGCCGTCTCGGAAGCAGATGACGGCTCGGCCGCCATCGAAAAAGTAAAAGAAACTTCCTTCGATCTGGTTTTGATGGATGTGCGCATGGTCAGGGTTTCAGGTCTGGAAGCCCTTGAAACCATCAAATCCTATAACCCTGCAATTCCCGTCCTCATCATGACGGCTTATTCATCGGTTGAAACTGCCGTGGCAGCTTTGAAACAGGGCGCCCATGACTACCTCACCAAACCGCTCGATTTTGACAAGCTGCGGTTGACCCTTGAAAGGGCCATGGAGCACACCCGGCTCAGGGAAGAAAACCGCCTGCTGCGGGAAAGTCTGGGACAACAATTTGACAGCCAGAACATCATCGGTAAAAGCCCGAAGATGATAAAGCTTCTAGAAATGGTGGCCCAGGTGGCGCCCTCTGAAGCCACGGTTTTAATCTCGGGAGAATCCGGCACCGGTAAAGAGCTGATTGCCGGCGCCATTCACTTTAACAGTCTCCGAAAAAGCGGCCCCTTTGTGAAGATTAACTGCGCGGCGATCACCGAAACACTTCTGGAATCAGAGCTGTTCGGCCACGAAAAAGGGGCTTTTACCGGCGCAGACCGCCGCAAGGAGGGGCGCTTTTCCCAGGCCCACGGGGGCACGCTGTTTCTGGATGAAGTCAGTGAAATGTCACTGATGATGCAGGTAAAATTGCTGAGGGCTCTGCAGGAGCGCGAGTTCAATCGCGTCGGTGGTGATGCCACCATCCAGGTCGACGTACGGGTTATTGCCGCTACCAATAAAAATCTGCTGGAACAAATCAACGAAGGGGCCTTCCGCGAAGATCTCTACTACCGCCTCAACGTGGTCGAACTCCAGGTTCCGCCGCTATTGGAAAGAAAGGAAGATATACCGTTGCTGGCGGGACATTTTCTTGAAATGTTCACGGATAAAAACCGTAAGGAAATAAAAGGATTTACGCCCAAAGCCATGGACAATCTGATCCACCATGACTGGCCGGGAAATGTTCGGGAATTAATGAATGCGGTTGAGCGGGGCGTTGTTCTGGCCCGATCCAACTACCTGGGCGTTGAGGACTTTCCGTTTATGAAAGATGCGTTGCTGCCGGACGACCCGGACGCAGCCAGCCCGGCCGAGCATTTCATGCGCGGTGATATCCCGTTAGAAGATGTTGAAAGGACCGCCATTTTAAATACACTCGAGGCCGCCGGTGGTAATAAAAGCGAAACCGCACGACGACTGGGCATAACCCGTAAAACCCTGCACAAAAAATTAAAAACTTACGGCGTGATGCCTTAGCGCCGGAGGACAGAAGCCAGAGGTCAGAAGTCAGATGACAGAGTACAGAAAAGATGCAGCACTGCTCCAAAACCACCAAATTAGAGTTTCTGTCTTCTGTTTGCTGTCCTCTGACATCTGTTCATGGCATTAGCGGGGTAGTTCTTTACTTGGGCATTTAAGTCCTTATAATAGAGAGAATTTTTCGCCATAGATTAAGATAGGAGCGTTTGATGACCAACCATATTATCCGTTGCCCTGAGTGCGGGGCTGCCAATAAGATACCGGCAGATAAAGTTGGATTGACCGCCAGGTGTGGGAAATGCCATAGCCTCCTGCCGACAGACGGAGAAAAAACCGCACCCGATCAGGCAATCCAGATGCGCTGCACGGAATGCGGGACCAAAAATAAAATTCCGGCCGGCAAACTTGATGCCGGAGGCAAATGCGGCAAGTGCGGTGCGCTGCTTAAAACCGAAGCGCTGTCTGAGCCGCAGCCTGTAATGGTCACCGACACCAACTTCGACGCCAAGGTATTAAAATCTCCTCTGCCGGTGTTATTGTTTGCCTGGGCGCCCTGGTGTCCGTCATGCGGCTCGGTAACGCCCATCATCGATGAATTTGCATCCGATGCCAAAGGCAAAGTCCGCGTGGGCAAGATGAACGTTGACGCCAACCCCATGCTCGCTTCTAAATACAATATCATGAGCGTGCCCTTTTTGTTTATTTTTGATAACGGTCAGATGAAAGAGAGCATGCCGGGAGGCCTGCAGAAACATGAACTGATGATGAAAATGTCCCAATACATTTAAAACCTTCATAGTTTGCTCGATGGCTATGTTGTGCCCATGTTACATATTTGCTCGCGGCAAGATGCCGCTCCCACTGCGATGATCAAGTTGTGGGCGTGGCTTCCAGCCACGAAGTAATCCCATATCAAATGAAACCGGAAAATAAAAATAAGCAGGTGGCGCAAAAGATTATTGAGATTCTGCAAAGCGGGTTGACGCTGAATGCGGATACGCTGCACTATATCGATTCAACTTTTTCAAATCCTTCCATCGGCGAACTCGATGAGCTGCTTCAGGATGAATCCAGCTGTGAAACGGATTCGCTCCTTGAGCTGCTCTTTTTCCCGGATGAATCCGTGCAGATGCAGCTGGAGGAGATGCTGGGAGGAACCCGGCTCCAAAAAGAGGACGAACAGGAAATTCAGGAAGTGGTTTGTAACAAAGCCCTGCAAACCCACCTTCGGTTCCCGGACGAAAGGGGGGCACTGCAGGTGAAAGTTACCCCTTCAAACGTGGCGCCGTTCATCATGCGACTGAACCTGTTGAGGTGTTTGAATCCCAAACTGAGCGCTTCCATCGCCGAATTTGTTCCAGCAGCTTTTCAAACCCGATGCCGGGTCCGCCTTCGAAACGCAAAACCCATCACGTCACAAAACAAGATTTTATTCCTGCAGGCGTTTTTTGAAAAACTCGAAATTGATGATGATGAGTTCTGGGATTACCTTGATTTTGTATTGGGCTTTTTAGATGGGTGTAAAGATGGGCCGGATATGTACGAGGCCCTGATGGCCCGAAAAAGGTTTTATTTCCAGAGTTTGCAAAAGGCCAAAAATTTGGATATTCAATTAAAAAAACATAACGTGGAGACACTTTTGCTGAGGGGCAAACGCGTATCCTATATCGATGCAGCCGATGCCCGCAAAAAGATAAAAATGATCGATCGAACCAGCCTGGCCGTCTTTGGAAAAACCGAATTTTTCGATTTAATGCCGCCGGGTGCGCAATCCATTACCCTGAAAGGCAAAAAAGATATCGACAATCTGATCAAAGAATTGGGTTAGAGGACAAATGATGAAATCTACAAATGGAATCTTTGCATTCAATTTAATTGCTGTTCTCGGCGTCATGACGTTCGTTCTTTTAGGCGGGATACATGATCTGGGGACCGCCGCCGAGAGCACCGGCCTTACGATAGACCATATCCTGGATCGCGTCGAAAATAAGTATGCGGATTCAAAATTTTCAGCGGATTTTATCCAAAAATCCACCATCAAGGCGATGGATATTACGGATGTTGCTACAGGAAAGGTCTACATCAAATACCCCGGCATGATGCGCTGGGAATATGAAAAACCGGATCGGCAAATCATCATTACCGATGCGGATAAGCTGTGGATCTACAGGCCTGATGACAACCAGGTCATGACCGGCAACGCCCCCACCTTTTTCAAAGATGGTAAAGGGGCAAGTTTTTTATCCGACATCCGGTTGATTCGACAAAAATTTGATATATCCCTGGAAGCGGGCAAGCAGGAACAAGACGACCTGTTCTACCATCTAAAATTGATCCCCCTCGAAAAGACGCTGGATATCTCCAGGATACAGTTGATGATATCCAGACAAACCTTCAACGTGCTGCAGGTCACCACTCTGAATTTTTACGGTGATGAGACCCGCATCGATCTGATCAATTCCGCGTTTGGTGTAAATCTGGATGATTCGCTCTTCAGCTTTAGTATTCCGGAGGGGACGGATGTTCTGCAGATCGACGAGTGAGGTCAGGTAATAGTAAATATCCCGAAATCTAATACTCAAATAGGTGAGACAAAAGAGGGGCTAAAGTGGGAAGTGATCTAAAGTGACTAAAGTTGAGGAATTCTACCCGTCGAGAGCCTCTGGGTCGAACGATCTTTTTATAAAAGATGGAGCACAGCGACACCTTAATTTTAGACACTTTAGCTCACTTTAGGCATTTTAGGCACTTGCTTTTATGGCTATTTTACATCTGAGCGCAACACGACCTTAAATACTTTACAACGCATTAACAATCTCTTCGGGAATATCCGCGTTGGTATAAACCTTCTGTACATCTTCGCAGTCTTCCAGCGCTTCCATGAGCTTAACCATTTGCTCGGCTTCTTTACCCTCTAAAAATGTGGTTGACTGCGGCAGCATGGTTACTTCAGCAACGATGTAGGGAATGGAGGCTTTGTCGATGGCCGCTTTAACTTCCTCAAAATCTTCGGGCGCAGTGATGACTTCAAAGTTGCTGTTGTCCTCGCGAATATCCTCGGCCCCGGCATCCAGCATTAATGCCTCTTCATCCACGGCTTTATTTTCAATTGCAATGTAGCCCTTTTTATCGAACATCCAGGCCACACATCCGTTTTCCCCCATATTGCCGCCGGCTTTGCTGAATATATAGCGAATATCGGCTACCGTCCGATTTTTGTTATCCGAAAGGGATTCAATCAAAACTGCCGCCCCCCCGGGGCCATAACCTTCATAGATGCTTTCTTCGTAACTGACACCCTCCAGCTCACCGGTTCCTTTTTTAATGGCCCGTTCGATATTATCCTTGG